>Ga0209369_1000511_pt1 | contig 47216 bp, 47 predicted proteins | sample EBPBio142010_DNA_FD_185865 | JGI IMG/M metagenome (GOLD analysis project Ga0209369, IMG submission 185865) | Wastewater treatment Type I Accumulibacter community from EBPR Bioreactor in Madison, WI, USA - Reactor 1_10/4/2010_ DNA (SPAdes)... | ecosystem: Engineered > Bioreactor > EBPR >...
GGCGTCCTCGCCACCATCACCGGAACCGCCGCGCACCGGAGAGGGCTCGCCGGTCAATTCCTCATAGCGGTCGTTGGCATGCTGGTGGCGCAGTCCGTGGGCGGTGACGCCCAGGGCGGCCTTCGTGATGCCGAAGCGCCGCAGGACGTTGTAGAAGCGGTTGGCGTTCTGGGTCGCGGTGCGGCCGGGGGCGCCCACGTACTGGCCCGGCGCCACCGACTGCAGGGCGCGTTTCAGCAGGGCCTCCTGCTCGGGCGTCTGCACTGGGATGTCGCGCGGGCGGCCGCCCTTGGTGCCGTAGCGCACCCGCAGGAACCGCTCGCAGTCCGGGAAGTGCTGGGCGTCGCGCGGGTTGGCCTCGTCTCGGGTGATCACCGCCATGTGCGGCCGAAAGTGCCGGGCTTCCTTCGCGCGCAGGCCGAAGTGGTAGCAGAGCTCGAGCTGGATGCCGACCCACGGGTCGTAGGCCGTGACCTCGGCGATCTTGGCTTCGACCTCCACGCTGCGGGCGATCCAACTGCGGTCGAAGTTGGCCGTGCGGTCGCGGTGCACATAGTGCGAGTCGTCGCCGAAGTAGGTGGCGACGTCGCGGACCATGCCCGGCCGGCCGATCCAGGCCGCGTAGGTGCGCAGGAAGCTCAGGTAGTTGTGGACCGTGGCCACCGAGAGCTTCCGCTCGGCCCACAGCCGCGCGACGGCCTGCACCTGGCGGTTCGTGAGGATGCGCGGGTCCGCCTCCCGAAACGTGGTGTTAAAGCGCAGGTCGTCCCAGAACTTGAAGTAGAAGCGCTCGCGATCAAGCATGGTCTTCTGGGAGACGGTCTTGATGAGCTTGGAGTGCTCCTGGTTGTGGATCACGAGCACGCAATGGAGCACGCGCTTCCAGTCGCGCGTGCCATGCGGCGCCGTGTCAAGAACGTTCTGCGGGTTCCGTGGCGCGCCCGCCGGCGACCGACGGGCATAGACCAGCTTTTTCGGCGGGGCCTTCTGTTTCTTCGACGACATCTCTTGCTCCGTTGACGGCAGGCGAGCCACTTCAGCCGTGTCAAAGGGTGCGGACGCGAAAGTCCAGCTCGCACGTGCGTCCAGGGTCGCGCGAGCAGGTCGAAGGTCAAGGTCACGGCCGCACCGCCGACCCTCGTGCGCGGTGCGTTGTTTCAAGCGTTCGGCCGCGCGGGGCGGCCTGGCAGGCGTTAAAAAATCTCTGGTCCCGCAGTCCGCCGCCGTGCTTCCACGCGCGGTGAACGACATGACGCACACACCTCGAGGGATGCGATGCGCCCACCTCGGTCCATGCCGAGGCGTTTCTGGGGGTTCGTGGGGTACCGTCTCTCGCCGCTTGAAGAGCGCTCCTGCCACCGGAGCGCACGGGGCCACGTCTGGAATCGGTCGCACCGCCTCAGAAGGGCAGTGGTGACCGAGAACCCTCAAGGGGTTGACGACGTTGGCAACGGTGTTGTCGCGAGCAGCACGAGGGCTGCTCGGCGGACGGCCTCAGCCGCGGCGTTGCCGCCAACGAAGGCCACTCAGGCAGATCCGATTGACGGATCGAGATGGGGAGATAGGGGCACCGCGACTGGCGCGGTAGGGCCTCGAAGGGGCCGGGGCTTGAAGTGCAGGTCACGACTGCGAACGGCGGGTTCTCGGGATCCGCAACACCGGCCTGCTTGCATTGAGAGCTGTGGCAGGCAGCACAGGCTCGGGAAGAAGTTGAACCCATGCGAGGGCAGGTTGTCAACACCGGCAGGGCTTGAACAATCGCGATGCTCTGGCGTTGGTTAGTGTGTCGCTGGCGTTGCCGAAAGCGAACTCCTCTCAGGCTTGACTTCCTTGCCTCCCCGTCTAGAAGTCGAAGGTCGGGCCAACCGCAGTCAGAAGAGTCATGGTCCACCGCTGAACAACGATGAAGACCGCGGGCAGGCCGCGGCTCAGAACCGCTGATGCCGCCACGTATCAGGGACATCGGCGCCGAGGAGCCGGCGCTGCCTCGTTGCATGTCCGGCACAAGTACCGCGTCGACTGCGCGTGGCGCGCTGTGGGCCGCAGAAAGCCGGGGGCTACGACCCGCCTTTCCGGGTTGGCGGCGCGAGGACTCTTGGCGATGCTGTCGTCATCGGTCAACGCAAAGTGGAGAGCAACTCTCATGGAAGCAATCGTCAGAGCCATCGATGTGGGTTTCGGGAACACCAAGTACGTGCTTGCCGCGCAAGGCGGAAGGGTCGAGTGCGCCCACTTCGCCTCGATCGCCTACGACAGTGCGCACGACAACACGGGCGATGCCCTCGGGAGCAAGCGCAAGACGGTCTGCGTGCCGGTGGGCGGCATGTGGTACGAGGTGGGCCCCGACGTTGCGCTTGCGGCTGACGGCTTCGTGGGTCGGAACCATCACGACGACTACATGCGAACGCACGAGTACCGAGCCTTCACTGCCGGGGCGCTTCATTTCATGAAGGTCGACAGGGTCGACCTGCTGGTGCTCGGGCTGCCGGTGGCGGACTACATGCGCCGTAGGGCGGAACTGCAGAAGGCGATGACGGGAACATTCGAGGTGGGCCGCAATCGCAAAGTCGAGGTCAAACGGGTGCTGGTCGTGGCGCAACCCCAAGGAGCCATGTATGCGGTCTTCGGGGATCAGGCGAACGCGAAGCTTAGGCAAGGCAGAACCTTGGTCATAGACGCCGGCTCGCGCACGTTCGACTGGCTGGTGACGCTCGACAGCAAGGTGGTCGGCAAGATGAGCGACTCGGTCAACCGAGGGGTGTACGACATACTGGTCAAGATTGCGGCCGCTGTCGCGAGTGAGACAGGCAGGGGCTACCAGAACTTGGAGGCGATCGACAAGGCTTTGAGGAGCCGCAAGCCCCTGCGCGCCTACAAGCGGAGCGTAGACCTCAAGAAGTACGACAACGCGATCGAAAAGATCGCCGACCAAGCTGTCGCGATGCTCCACGGCAAGTTGGGCTCGACAGACGACCTGGAGCACATCGTGGTGGTCGGTGGCGGAATGCACCTGTACCGCGCATCGATCCGGCGGAAGTTCCCCGAGATCGCCATCAGCGAGGTGGACGAACCCCTCTACGCGAACGTCAAAGGGTTCCAGCTCATGGGCGAGCAGTACGTCCGTGAGAACCCGCAGTTGTTCGCCACCGCACCCGCCCGAGTCGAGGCGGCCCCTGTCGGAGCGTAGCCATGGGAGCCCAGCCGAAATTGGTGATGCAGGTGACCGTCAGCGCGGAAGAGTGCCCCGAGCTCCATCGAGAGCTCATTCGAATGACAGCTGCTCGAAGGCGAGTGAAGCGGCTTCTTGGATTGGCGAGCGTCGGGCTCCTGGTCGAACAGGGGCGCATCGGTGACGCGGCGATCTCGAGCCGGGGCCACTCAGCGCCGCCGATCTCGATGTCGCTGCGGCCGCTGGGGCACGTAGACCCTGTACCGCTGGCGGGGCTCCGAGGGGCCGTCGTTGGCCAGAGCATCTCCGAGATGACCGACGCGTTCGGGGAAGTGGATGAATAGGACTGATCGAGATCTGGTCAGCGCCAGTGAGTTGGCGCAACTCGGCTACTGTGAACGCGTGGCGCACTTCGACTGGCGCTACGGCGCGAGGCGCTCGGACGAGCAACTCAGGGCGCAGGATCGTGGGAACGCGGCGCACGATCAGTTCTACAAGGACAGCCTGGCCATCGCGCGCGAGAGCGAGCGGAAGGGCCGGTGCTTCGTTGCGACCTTGGCGCTTGGCGAGTGCGCCGAGACCCGTGCGCTACGAGCGTTTCGGGACCTCTACCTGCGGCGCACCGCGCAGGGCCGGTGGTTCATCGGGACGTACTACCGCCTCGGACCCATGGTGTGTGACCTGCTGAGCCGGCATCCGCGGTTGCTGTCGGCAGTGAGGACCGTCGTTGTCCTGGCAGGCCGGTTGGCCGCACGGGCGGTAGCGCGAAGGCTGACGAAATGAGCGACGTCAGCGCGGGCGCGCTGCTCCTGCTGGGGCTGCTGCTCTTTGCGGCGGCATACAGCTGGCTGAGGACTCAGCGGGAGCGGCCGGTCGAGACTTGGCTGCCCCGAGAGATCGCCGAAGGTGAGCTGGCCTTCTCGGAGAAGCGCTTCGAGTCGAAGCGCCTTGGTCTGGTGGCCAGGCTCGACCGCGCGTACCGCAAGGGCGGAGAGCTTCACCTGGTGGAGCTGAAGACGCGCGGCTATTTCGCAGCGCACGCCTCGGATGCGATCGAGCTCTCGGTTCAACGTCTGGTCCTGCAGGAGGCGACCGGCGAACGAGTTTCATCTGTGGCTTACGTGGCAGTCCAACAGCATGGCGAAGGACAACCTCGGCCGATCCGGGTTGGCCTGTTCGATGAGGACGAAGTCCTGGCCATGCGCCGCAGGCTACTCGAGCTGAGGCGTGGCCTTGGCCACGCGCCATCGCCGGCGGCGCGCCGGAAGGCGTGCGACAAGTGCGGGCATCGAGCCGTATGCCAAAGCACCTTCGGAGACCGGCAGTAGCGGCCCGTTGCTCTGCGGCAGCACCGGGGCAACGTATGGACGGGAGGTCTCGAACCGCATCGACCGGCAGGGACGTGCTGCCATGAGTGCGAAGCCGGGGGGAGGCGACCACATCTCTGGCTAGACTTGGCGCACTTCCGAGCCTCCGATGTACATCACCGACCTCACACACTTCCTCGATGGGTCCGGCGCGATCGCGCCGATCAAGGGCCCGGCGCGCGCGATGGCGCAGTTCGTCGTTGAGGTCGTCGCTCACGCCACGGACGAATCGGACACCTCGCCGGCGGCGCCAACATGCTTCAAATGCAAGAAGGGTCCCGTCACCGCGCTGCGGGCCGCGGATGATGCCGTCGTGTGGAAGTGCCCGAAGTGCGAGGCAGAGGGCAGGATCTCGAAGTGGCAGGGGACGCTCTGGGATCTGACCGCACGGCCACAGTCGTCTAACTGACGATCGGACGATCTGGCTAGTCTCCGGTCAGGCCACTGGCGCCCCTACTGGATGGCGGGGCCGCTCAAGGCGAGCCGCTTGACCACGCCGGCGATGGCGTCCTGCAGAGAACGCGTCAGGAACGGTGACGAGTCGGCGCTCGGCCCGTAGTCGTAGGTCTTCATGCCCCAGTGCGTTGCGACGAAGTCATCCACCGTGGCCACGCCGTCGACCAGGCCCAGCTCCTTGGCCTCGGGACCTGGCCAGACCTCACCGGTGCCGAAATCGACCCCCGACTTCAGGGCCTGGCCTCTGCGGGCTTTCACCTCTGCAAGGAAGAAGCCCCCCATCTGGTCGACGAGTTGCTGGGCCTTCCGGTCGACCTCGGGACTGACCGGGGTGAACGGGTTGAGGAAGGCCTTCAGCTTGCCGGAAGCGTAGACCCGCTGTGCAACGTCGACCTTGGCGATCGCCTTGTCCAACTGCCACGGGGCCATGATCGCGCCGATGGATCCAACGAACGAGTACTTCGCGGCGATGATCCTGTCCGCGTTCAGCGCGACCATGTACGCGGCGCTGGCGCCCAGGTTGTTGATCACCGCGACCACTTCCTTCCGGTGCTTTGCCTTGAGCCCGTTGATGGCCGTCGAGATGCGCTCGGCTTCGACGGGCGCTCCACCGGGGCTGTCGATGTGCAACACGACGCCCTTCACGTTCGGGTTGCCGAAGGCCTTCTCGAGGATCGGGATGATGTTCTCGGCCGAGGCCCGCTCCGTGGCGCCGATCGGACCCTCGATGCGAACGACGCCCACGACGTTGCCGAACGGCCCCCAGCGGAAGCCGGTGGAGTTCAGGAAGAACAGGAAGTACAGCAGCCCGAGCAGCACCGGAGCGCCGAAGAACATGGCCTGGAACAGGTTGCGCCAGCGACGCTCGGCCTTTCGTTCCTTGGCGGCAAGTTCAGCAGAGCGCTCGAAGGACTGGCGCTGCTCCCGCATCTCCCGGAGCACCTCGAGGACGACCGACGGGAAAGAAGCCGCTTCACCGGGTCTTGCGGGAGTGACGGTCGGGTCGGTAGGGGTGGGGGTGGACATCGTGCGCTCCTTGCCAGACGGCCTGTGCCGAGGACAAGAAGATAGACCGTCAGGCTCGCACGTGCCACTCGAAAGGGTGGTGCAAACCCCCTCGAAAAACGGCGGTCAAACGGCGGCCTGGTGCACAGCGCGTGGCGGTCACCAGGGAAACTACTTGCAGGAGCCGCCTTGAAGAATCGACGACAACGTCATCTTGTCGCAGTCCTTCTTAGACTGGGAGGTGGCGTCAGACTTCGAAGGGCCTCGATCGGCCTGCTGCGCAGCGGCGGCCAAACGGGCTTTCAGCGATTCCATCGGATCGGATCGCTCAAGGGAGTTAATCTTGTCGACGAGCTCGGCGTGCTTGAGTATTGTGCATCGCAGCTCGAATCCTGGATAAGAGAGATCCCCGAGGGAGAGAGTTACTTCGGTTCTTGAAATCGAAGCCACCGCGCACGACGAGTTTGCCAATTCGGTAAGGGATCGAACATCCACATTGCTCGCTGAATCGCCCTGCAGCATCAAGAGCTGGCCGTTTTTGCATTTTCCGGCAACAAACTCGCCGGCGAGTCGAAAGTAGGCTGCAACCTTGTCATTGGTTTGCGCCACAGAGGGGACCAGCGTCTTCGAGCCCAGGTATAGATTGGTGTGGTGCGTAAGGTCGCACACCGAATCATCTGTCGTCTTGTTTGGCCGAAGCGCAACGGCCAGCGCGCTCCGGTCAGGAAGAGCGCTCGCTACCAGCACTAGCGATGCGCAAAGAAGGAAGGTACGGGTAGAGCTCATGGACGCTCCCTTGACCACATGCCGAAGGTAGTATATGAAGATGGTTGGGCGACAGGATGCACGCTGTCGCAGATTGTTTCAGCCTGGGCGAGGCGTGATGGCACGGTTCAAGTTTGCGGCATGGACGTTCAGCATAGTCGGTGGACTTGCTGCCGCTTCGGTCTTCGACCGAGGTGCGTTTGTGATCGCATTCTTCTGGCTGATGTTCGGAGGAATCGCAGGGCTGCTCGTACTGCTCGCGCGACGAACCGATGTAGCTGTTGACCCGCCAGCCGTCCAGGTGCGCAACCCCTTCACGGACCAACTTGGCGTACATCGGTACCCGGGGGATGTGATGGATATTGAGAATCATCCGTCGCCGGGTGCCCACGGGCGCTTCTGAGCACGCTGCGGAGAACGGGCTGGCTCATTTCCGCTTCCCGCTGTTGGGTGTCATGCGCGGAATCTCAGGAGTTGACTGTATTGCCCTTGACAGTTCGGACGTCTCTTGTCGAGCACGAGCCTCTTCCGCCTTGCGCAGGGCAGCTTCAGGCCCAACATCGATGAGCTCCCGTGCGTTGTCTGCAAGTGCTGATGCGTCATCTCGAAGCTGGCGGAGATTGCCAAGCTGCTGGGACTTCTTCGATGAAACGGTACCGTCCGGATTTCGAATGATCTCGTTCCGTGCATCGAATGTTGCGGCAGGCGATTGAAGCGATCCAGCTTCACTGACGCGTTGAGCGATCTCGCTCCGCGCCCGGGCTAGTTGGCCCGGCACCTCGGGCGCAACAAGGGGGCCAGTGCCAATCCTCTTGCCCACCGACAGGTCGTTTGCCGCGTCGGCGCCAATGACCCGTTCACGGGAGAAGACTGAGGCCTCCAGGTCTTGGGACCGAATCGCCCGGACGTCCTCGAAGCTCGTGGGCAATGCGGACCCAGACGCAGTTCGGGTTGGCGGGAGCGCCCGAGAAGCCAACTCACTGGCCATGGCAGCTTGAAGTGCCAAGCTGTCAGAACCGTACTCACTGGCCAGCCGCTGATAGCGCTTGATGAAGTCTGAGTTGGCGGGCAACTGGGCCAAGTCAATGGACAGCACCTCACCAGTCTCGTTCGCCTTTGACAGGCGTTCAGCGATTGCGCTCCTCTCGGCATAGTTCGACTGGGTCGACTCGACACGGCCAACAGCAGTTGACATCCGAGAGGCGAGTTCGTCACCCTCACGCTGGTCGCTACCGAGTGCGCGGACGAGCGACTGGTCTCGGGTAGCGCGCTCCGCGAAAGACCTGAACTGACGAAGTTGATCAGATCCGAGCTCGTTCGCCACCTTCTGTTCAGTCTCGTCGAGCGAACGGGTATAGCTCTTGCCGGCAGAACCTGACGCGTTTGCCTTGATCGGGCTGATACCCGGCGCGCCAACGCCACCAGAGAGTTGGAACGCGATGTTCGCAACTTGCTGAGCGCTTAGGCCCGTGGACCGAGCCACTGACTCGCTGATACTCCGAAGCCTGTCGGCTGCAGCTCCGATGTCGGTAGTCGCGCTGACGGACTGGCCATCACTTCGCGCAGTCGACCTGAATCGACTTGATCCACGGGACATCGTGTCTACCAGCACCGAAGAAAGGTCGCTTGAGGCCGACACAGCCTCACTACGAGCCGCCTCAGCCGATCTTGATGCTTCTTGGACCGAGGATTGGGTTACGCGGGATGACACAACGCGTGAGGTCGCACTTTCATTGCGCAGATAGGAGGTGGCCTGTGCGCCGTTGGCAGTTGTCGTCACCCAGTTGCCGTCCAGATCTTGCTGGCGGCTCACCCATGGGTTTGAGGTGGATGGGCTGATGGTCCGCTGATCCATCGAGACATTGCCCATGCTGGTGTTGCCGGTTGCAGCGGCTGCCGATGCGTTGCCGGACATCGAAGCAGCCTGAAGGCCCTGCAAGCCGCCCATCACGGCAGATCCGAAGTTGACCATTCGGTTGGCGAGTGACCAGGCAAGCATGGGTATGCCAATGATCAGATACGACACGACCGCCTGTGCGGAGATCGAGTTCGAGTAGATTGGTGAGGCGGTTTGTAGCGAGAGCGCTTTCACTCCTCCCCCGACCTCGGCAGCTGCAGCCTGGTCGATCTGACCATACAGCGTCGCCATGTAGTTGAGGATCGCGAAGAGTGGCGGCCAAAGCTGGATCGACACCAAAGCGATCGCATAGCCGGAGAGGATCATGATCGTCGTCCGCCCGCTCGATACGAAGAGCAGCAGGACAACAAGGGGAAAGACCGCGTAGCACATGGCCTCCGCGACATTGCGGACAACGGGAAGGGCTTGAGACGAGATCTTCGCCCCGTTTATCCAGGATGCGTTCTGGGCGGCAACAGCCTGTGCGCGTCCGGTGGCGAGCATCATGCAGGCTGGGTCGTTGATCCGCTGGCAGCCCATCTCGCCGGCATCGTTGATTGCGTTGACGATAGCGTTCTGGCGGATCAGGTCGGCGGCTGTGGCGGCAGCGCCTGCGATCTGGGAGCGGATGTATGCCTGTGGGATCTGATTGAGAACCGCTGCCTGCGCTGCTGCCGCAGGGAGGTCGGGGTTCAACTTTTGCCCAAGACGCGCCGTCAACGCGTTGACCTGTGCGGGCAGGCGGCCCGAGATGGATGTATAGGCTGCGTCGCAGGTGGTCGTGGTCACCCCGGCGCCGGCCGTGATGACGGTGAAGCGAGCTGGATTGGTGGCCGCCATCGCAGCCCACAAGTTGTCCGACGTTGAGAATGCGTTGGCTGAGATCGTGCCGTCGGCGATGTCGTATGCGGTGCAGTTATTGGCGAAGTTGATGATGTCGTTCAGAACTCCGGGATCCGGGATCGAGACGCTCCGCGTCTCCTGAATGAGTCGACTCCCGAACATCAGGCCGTTCTGCTGGTAGGACAGTTCCCCTGGTAGTGCCGCGGGCCCGGGAAGTGTCTGAAAGGCAGTCTCGAAGAGCTCTGTGATTGCATTGCCAATGGTGCTTGTCAGCCCCCCGAGAGCCGCCATGCCGAACGGTACGTTCGCGATGATCCGGTTGGGGGTGCCGCCAGTCTTGTCCACCACGGCGACCGTGACGCGGGGGACGAAGAGCACGCCGTAAATCAGCACGACCGAGACGAGCCACTTCCAACCCACGAGCTTCTCGGGCTGGAACATGTAGGCCACCATGGCGGCGACGAAGCCACAGAATCCCACTGCCGCTATGGCGCTCAGGTAGGTGCCAGAGGCCATGATCGCCGCGATGGCGTTGAAGATGCCCTCCAACGCTTCGCTGTTGTGATAGGCGAAGATCTCCCACATGTCTGGCCCCCGGGTTCGAGTGCAGTCCTACTTCGCGCTGCGGCTGGAGTAGCCCAGCATGTCCAGGGCGTGCAGCGACATACTTGAGCGAAGGTTGCGCTCTAGCCGTTCCATGTCCGTGGCAACGGTGGAGACCGCAGTCACCTTGCGATACAGGGTTGCCTGCTCCTGCTGAAGCAGGTTCATGAACTTCTGAACGTCCTCACGCTGCTGACGCGCCAGCTTTCGCTGCTCATCGTTCAGTCGATGTTGCTTGGTAAGGGCAGAGATCGCGACGTTCGCGAACTGGTTCAGGAAGGTGAATGCGTAGTCGGCAGCGATGACCTCGCGGTAGTTGCCGATCATCATGTCCGCGAGGCCGGAGCCCGGAATGGTGTTCCCGATCGACAACATGCGCCAGACGGGGATGCTGGTGCTGTTGACGAAGCCGACGGCTGCGGAGTTGTTCGGAATTGCCGTGCGGGAGCGGATGTTGTCCGAGATCAGTTGCATGATGTCGGACACCTTCTTGGTGAGCGGCTGGTGCACGTAGGTGTTGTCGCGGGTCACCGTGTCGCAATCGGTGTAGTTGTTGCAACGGAGCAGTTGCAGGTTGATGTTTCCGCCGGCGGCGTCCGACTGGCCGTAGAGCAACTGCGCCACGGTCGTGATGCTCGGGCCGATGTACTCGGGATCTCGGTTGGCTGTCTCGGGCGGGAAGATCACTGCGCCCACGATGCTCATCACGAGCTCGCGTGCGGGATCGTCCAGGGTGTCGATCGACTTGAGCGCGCGCCAGGTGAAGTTCCCAACGAAGGGCGCTTGAGCGGCAATGTTCGGATCGGCGCTCGAGCGGGCGGAGCCGAGGATCGAGGGGCTGTCTGTTGCGCAGCGGCGCATGGCGGCGTCGATGTCGGTCTCCATGCCCATCTGGAGCGCCAGCTTCGCACAGGCACGCTGCGAGTCGTAGCCGACCGCTTCGGCCGCGGAGGACACAAGCGCGGTCGCGGTCTCGCAGGAGTTGATCCGCGCATTGTTGATCCAGGTCTCCAGTCCTTTGGCCCACTTGGTCAGGCCGCCGAGCAGGGGAGACACCGCTTCGAGCGCGAGCTGAAATGCGATCCCGGGCAGGGCCGCCGTGATGTTCCTCAGCATGTTGCGGAACTCGGTGGCGGAGATGTGGGAGAACGAACCGCCAAAGAGGTCGATGCCGCCACATCCGCCCTTGGCCGTCGGGAACTGGATGGCGGCCAGTTGATAGGTCTTGTTGGGGGAGCGGAGGTAGAGGTTGCCGCCGGTGTAGGTGTTGAAGGTCTGGCCTTTGAACGCCCCCGGAGCGGTGTAGTTGCCGATGGCACCGAGGTTGTTGAACATGGTGTTCACCTCGGCATTGAGGTCACCGGCGTAGCTCAAGGGCGCAGCAAGGGCCACGGCGTAGGCCACGATCATCGCGAACAGTTTGCGGAATAGGATGCGTGTAGGCATGTCGTCTCCCTACTGCAGGTTGACCCGCTTGGTGATGGACGGTGCATAGGCGTCGGCGCCAGGGGCTGCGACGGTCGCGATGCGTTCGATGAGCTGCGACTCGGACAGCACGCCGAAGCCGATCGGCGTGATCTTTCCGGTGTATGGCTCCGCCAGGTAGATTGCGGGCACCTGAGTGACCTGCAGAGTTCGTGCGATGCCGTTGTCGCGGCGGAAAGTCGGGAAGTTGGGCAACCCTTTGCCGTCCACGCTGATGGGGACGACCTGGATACCGAAGCGCGCGTTGAATGCCTCCAGCGTTGGCGCAAAGGCATGGCAGTACGGGCAGTCAGAGCGGAAGAAGAAGAACAGGACGTGCGTGCGAGCCAGATCGGTCAGGGACTGGGCACGGCTGGTGGCCTGCTCGCGATCGAAGACCTCGATTGCGCGTGAGTTCACGGGACGTCCCTGCAGCGTCATGTCCAGGTCCGGCGTCGCCCAGGCCACGCGCTGGGCCACGTCCGAGAAGTAGCTGGCCTGGCGCACCACCTGCGCTTCGAGCTGCATGTAGCGACGGACGTTTTCCTCGCTCGGTCGGATGATGGCGATGTTGCGGTAATCCTCGAGTCGCTTCTGAAGCTGTTCGAACTCGATGAGTTCCGGTGCGCGTGTGTCTTGGCGCTTGGCCTCGGGCCTTGGCGGCATCGGCTTCGCCGGTGGCGGGGGAAGAGCCTCAGGCTCCGGCTCCTCGTAGAAGTGCCAACCACGACGAAAGTCGTCCCAGAAGAGTGACCGGGGAGGAGTGGAGCTCTGCGCAGGCGTCACAGCGGCTGCAGTCTGCGCTTGCGCGCGAGCCAGGGCGGGTTGGATCACGATCAGGGCCGCGGCAAGCGTGGCGATGATTCGAGTGGGCGTCACGTGCAGCTCCTCAGGTGAGGGACTTGGGCGGCTGGCCGTCGCGGCAGTAGTTGATGCCGAAGTCGACGGTGTTTCTGCGAGGTGCGGCCTGTCCAGGCAGTTGAACTCCGTCCTGTGCGAACGACACCTTGAGCCTCGCGCATCCCGCCTGGGCATAGCGCTTGACCGTTGAGACGTCGATCTGGATCGGCCCGGTCGCCTTGAAGTGGCGGGTGATGCTCTCGGCATCCTTGCTGGTGAGGAATCCGTGCGCAGTGCCCGTGGGTGAATCGATGGCAGCAATCATCAGTACCCGCACGTCGGTGACCGGCACGCGGCCGCCATCGGATGGCTGGGCGATGGCGTCCGAGGCGTAGACCAAGGAAAGGAGGGTTGAGAGCAGTAGGTGCTTCATGGTTCAGCACTTCCCTTGGCCGAAGTAGCAGCTCGGAACCCGTGCCCCGTTGTTGGTCTGGATCGCCGAGAGGTTGGGGCTCTTCGCGACGAGCGAGGCATAGAACTCGCTGAGGTCCATGCGGGCGAAGTCAAGGGACTGGAGCTGCGAGATGCTGAACCCGGAACAGTCGGGATTTCGCGCGTCCCCCCAGCCCTTGCCGATCTGGCCGCGGCCCTGTTCATTCACGATGCGCGCGAGCATCGAGTTGAAGCAGCACTTCCCGGTCGTGTGCTCGATGCAAGAGACGCAGGAACCGAGGATCCGAATGCAGGACGAGCAGTAGCTGCCGATGCTGTGGCACAGCCCCGCGCCCTCCTTGAGCGCCAGGACGGCCTCGTTCTCGTTGCAGGAGGTCAGGGAAAGGACGATGTAGATGACCGCTGCGATGACCAGCGTCCACGGGTCGAACGCGATGACGAAGCCTTCGCCAGCGACCGCACTGGACGAGTACAGCACGGTGGAGCCGGCGGGAAGTGCCGTGCCGTTGACTGCGATCGTCACCCCGTAGGTGGTGAACGAGCCGCTGAAGCCAGCGCCCGTGAGCAAGGCGCTGAGGCCCTGGTAGACAAACTGCCGGTTCTCGGAGTTCATCAGGATGTCGTAGACCAGGCGAGACCCTGCACCGAAGACGCTCTGGTTCGTCATGCCGCGGCCAGATGCGTCGGAGTTGCAGCAGTTGGTGAGAAGGCGATCGCGGCAGCTGTTGGCTTCCCCCTTGAAAACCTGCATGCGGTCGCTGTCGAGGTAGACGCCCGCCTCACGCCCGGCTTCGAGCATCGACATCGTTCGGGCGAAGTCGGCGTCGTTGGTGTAGGCCGTGTTGAAGCAGCTGGTACCCAGGCAGAAGACGTTGGTCGGGCAGTTCGTCGCCTGTGTGACCGTCTCGTTCGGTACCGTGCAGGTGTACTGGTCCTGATACGCCTCACAGACACCCGTCACAGGATTGGTGCGCGAGCAGGTTGATGACAGCGGGGTGCATCCAGCCGCGATCAGGGGCGCGCATTGATCGGCCGTGTAGGTACCGCCGCAGCTCATCGTGCTCTGGTACTGCCAGCAGTCTCGGGTGATAGATACGCCGTCGATCACCTTCGTTGCAGGGCCATCCACGCACACAGGTGCGCTTGCCACCGAGCACCGGCTGTCGGCGGCGAGGCTGGGGCATTGGTTGTTCCAGGTGTCTGCGGCGGTGTACGTCGTCGCGGGCTTGGTGTACGAGAGCCGCATCTGCGGGATCGGACCGTATGCCGGATTCGGTGCCCAGCCGACCACGGCTCGGGTCGAGCTGGCGCGCCAGTAGGGGGACGAGAAGGTGCCGGTGATGTCGCTTGCCTGGATGTCCCCCGGCGAGCCGCTGGGGCTGTAGCAAGTGGTGGTACTGAGCGGTGAGCTGGTGCACTCCATCCCGTCACCACCGTACGAGCAGGTGGTGACGAGAAGGTTATTGCCGCTCTGGGTTCCAGCGGGACAGGCGGCGTAGACGTCGATGAAGGGATGGATGGTCGTGCAGGTCATCGACTCCCAGCCGCCCGTACACGACTCGACGGGGTCGTCGGCGATCATGGCGGTGAGACTGCAGGTCGTGCCGGAACACGACTTGTCAGCGACGTAGACACCTCGTTCAGAGGGGGTGAAGCTCGGCCAGTTGTAGGAGGTGCCGATCACCGCGACCCGCTGCGGGGTGATCACCGACGTCGTCATGTCGACGTCGAAGAACGCCAGCGGCGTGCCGGAACTGGTGACCCGAAAGTGCTGGCTGGAGTCCGGTCGATCCGGCAGGCACTGCGTGGCGACTGCAGTTGAGCCAGAGGACGCCTGCGCGAACCAGTCGCCGGGGGCGCAGGTGGTCGTGCGATCGACCGCGACATTGAGCGAGTTCGAGCAGGTGTAGCTGCCCGCGGTCACATAGCGAGCGCAGGCACGAGTCTCGGTGTGGGTTGCGATGGTGGCATCGGTGGTCGTGCAGCCGCTGTAGTAGGAGGCAAGGCTCCCCAGATCCAGTGAGGGGTTGCGCGCGATGCGTGACGCTGCGGCAACTGAGGGATCATTCGGTGAGATCGTGGGGCGAGGGGTGTTCGCAGACGTGATGGCCGTGCGGAGCGCCTGGCAACTGGGATCGTTCGGCGTCGCCGCACATGCGGCCAGCTTGACGCTCACATCGGGCCCGAGGGCTGGGCGTCCGGCCAAAGCGGCCTCGGGAGGCGTGGTGGTGTACCCGGGCACGACACCTGTCGCAGAGGGTTGGTTCACCATGCCCCTGATGGTGGTGTTGGCCGCTCGCCCCGCGGCGACGCCCTGGTCATGCGAGGTCTGTGCGATCGCAGCGGTCTGAGCGAGGATCAGAGCCTGGGTCATGACCCAGACGATCAGGCGCTTGAACATCACGGTTCAACCTCCTTTCATCTTGGCCAGAAAGACCTGTGCTTCGCGCGAGTACTTCGGCGCGGTCCGCTGGATGAATCGCAGCGCGTAGTCGATGCTCACGTCGCCGGCGGCCAGGGCAAAGCTGTCTGCCGAGAAACACGCCCCTGCCGCGCAGGGGGTTGGCACTGACCGGTCCTTGATCAGCACGAAGGAGGGTGTGGCGGCGATCGCGAAGCGGTCGAAAGCCTGTGGGTCGATCTGGAAGCCGACCTTGCGCTGGCCGATCACGCGCTGCACACGGGCGACAGTCTTCTGCATCGAGTCCTCGACCAGGCCGCGCAGCACCAGGGTTGCTCCAGTGCGTGCAGCTTGGTCGACCAGGCGCTCCAGCGCCGGCTCGGGCATCGAGAAGCTCACGAACACCAGGAGCGTTGGGCCCACGGGCATGCCAGCCTTGGCAGGGTCTGGGGAGCCCATTGCATCGAAGCCGCCGGCGATGGCGCCAAGGTCGATCTTTCCCTGGGTCTGCGGCTGTGGCAGAGCGTCGATGCGCGGCGCAGAGGGAACGGGCACCCGTGCAAGTTCTTCGTCGGTGGGCATGCGGTGCTTGCGTCGCGCCGCGTCGATCTCCTTGTCGGTGATGACCGGCTGATTGCGCGCCGCGCGTGCGACATCTGCATCGGTCACCGGGCTCTTCGGTGACTGAGCGAAAACCGAGGCAGCCTGCAAGGCCAGCAGCAACGCCGCGGCTTCCAAGACGTGGCGGGCTTGGAGAAGTTCAGTAGCCAACACAGCAGTTCCTCTTGCGGAAAAGCATGAAGGCGAAGTCCTCGCCCAGGACCGGGTACTCCTTTCCGGCGCCCCAGAGGACCGTCGTGCGGCCGAAGGGCTGGCAGCACTTCCCGTCGAGTTTGTCGGTCGATGGGATGGGGTAGGTGAGGTTCGTCTTGTAGGACGACTTGTCCATGATCGGCTCGAAGTACGGGCCACAGAGCCCCCGCGAGCCGTGCCATCCCCAGGCGATCAGTTCACGATGCATCTTCGCCGTGAGGCGTTGCGCCAACAGGGCTGCGGTCCGGACGCCGCCCATGTGGTACTGCACGTGGCCGTCCAGGGGGTAGATGCCGCCTTGGCAGCCGGCACACCAGAAGAGGGTGTTCAGGCCGAAGCCGACCGTCGCTGCCACGCAGTCTGCTGCACAGGCGGCGATAGCAATCGGATTGGCGAAGAGCACGGCGTCCGGGTTCAGGATCAAGGTCAACTCGTCGTCGTTCCAGAGGGGATCGACCTCGGTGAGGTAGGCGAGATCAAAGCTCCCGCGCTCAAGGCACGGGAAGTCGGTGACGACCTCGAGCCAGTAGAGAACCGGGTTGGTGTAGAAGTGCGCTTGGTAGAAGGAGCCGCCGTCGCCATCGCCCTCCGGGCGTGTGAACCTGGCGGCCTCAGGCGCGGCAATGCCAGGATCCAGATTGAGACCGCCCAGCGACGGAAGGCAGAACGGCTTGCGAGTCGCTTCGACGTGGCGCGCTGGCTCCCAGAATCCGATCGACAGGCCGATCGTCGGATTGACACCGCAGCTGCAGATCGGGTTGGCAGGGTTGTCGCCGTTGTCCTCCTGCCCGCCGAAGTTCGCGATCGTGGCGCCGCCGATGGTGATCGGCAGCAGGCAGGACCAACAGATGTCGGTCAGCGGGTTAGGGAACTTCCCCGTGCAGGTCGCCATGCCGGCTGCCGTTGCAGACGACGAAACCAGCAAGCACAGGACCGCGAAGATGCGCTGGAAGAGGTTCATCGCACAGGCACCTCATCGATGCGGAGGCGCAGCCCCTCCTGCGAGACTATGGCCGGAACAGCCGCGATCCCGAACTTGCGGACGAGTGCCCCCTCCTGGTCGTAGAAAACAGGCTTGTTCCAGCGCTTCATCAAGTCCAGGTAGCTGCCGCCCACTAGGATCGGCTTGACCTTGCCCTGGTAGCGATCAATCAGTTCACGGGCCTTGTTCACCTGGCCCGGATCGCGGGCGTCGAAGAACAGCAGGTGCTTGGAGAGGGAAACGACCTCGAGGGGGTTCTTGCGCGTTCCCGCCGGAAAGAGAACGGCTCCCTTGCTGTCAATGACGTTGGACTGCAGGGCGAAGCTCGGGTCGAAGTAGAACGTCCGTGCAGCCTCGGCTCGTCGGAGACCATCGACCGGCCGCGGGTTGTTGACGGCATAGGTCGCGCGATCTCGTGCCTCCCGCTCGTGGCGCTTGAGTTCGCCGCTTGCCTCCTTGGCTCGCAGCCTGGCCATGATCACCTCAAGGAGATTCCTCTCCGCGACCGGATAGGTCGGGCCGATCGTGCCGAGGTTGTCGGAATGCGCCGCGCCCACCCAGCACGCCAGTGCCAGGAGGAGCGCAGGGAGTTGGGACTTGCGCATGTCACTTGGCCGGGCAGGCGATGGAGGCGCCCAGACGCTGCAAGGAGGCGGTATCGCGCTCGTGGGACGCTCGGACCATGTTCATCAGCACCGGATCACCGCTGCCTTGGGCGAATGCGCGGCGCAATTCGACGGTGCGCAAGGCGCGGCCACAGCGGCTGCGAAACGCAGCCATGTAGGCCTCGGCGCCGTCGCGCGCCGGCGGCGCAACCTGAGCCAGCAGCGCGAGATAGGTATCGATCGGAACGTCGTCCTGGAGGTCCAGGCGTTCGCCTTGAGCGGCCACCGTGCCTGCCAGGCACAAGATCGACAGCAGGAAGATCCGGTGCATGCGGTCCTCACAGTAAGGGGATGACCCGCGACCTGACGTCTTGCACGCGCACAAGTCCGCTCAGGCTGTATCGGGAATCGAAGCTGTCCGGGCTTGTTCCCTGCACGTACAGGTGACCGGCGGGAATGACGGTCGGGGCGATCGGATCGAGCAAGCGATGGTCGAAGGCATGCGTCTTTGCGCGGCCCACCAGCACGCCGTTGACAAACACGTCGCGGCCCTGGACGGTCACCACGTCGCCAGCAACGCCCGCAACCCGCTTGAACAGAGCCTGATGCCGCAGACCTGGATACGCCTTCTCGCCAGCCGGGCCCTCGAAGGCGTAGACCACAAGGTCGCCCCGGTCGATGGAGGACGATCGGAAATCGACGAGTGCAACTTTGTAGGGGAGGCTGGGCGTCCAGTTGAACAACAGGGGCAGGACCGGGACGTGGTGGGCGAAGAGGCGGACGAGGGCGAGGACCCAGATTGCGGCAACGAGAACGGACATAACCCAGTGCCGCCGCAGGTCGAATAGCACCACGCGGCTGCCTTGCAGCAACCACTGGCTCAGACCGACTCGCGAAGTTGACATGGCGTTGGCTACGACTTGGCGCCGACCTTCGCCTTGAGGGCGGCGGTGAGGTCGATTGCGTTGGACCAGCCACCGGCAACGGCGGACTTGACGACCACCAGGCAGCGGCACTCGTTGGGGATCTCGCGCAGCGCGCGATCCAGGCGGTCGCCGAAGGCCTGCGCCTGCGCATAGGCTCGCTGCCGATCGTCTTCGGTCTTGCTGGCCGTGAGCAGCGCGGCGAACTCCGACTCCTTGGCGCGGTAGACCTCGGCGATGTCGACAATCCCGATTACCTGGGCAGGCTTCACGACAAGGCGGTCGTACGCCAGCAGGGCCCCTGCAGTCACGAAGACGGACACGAGGGCTTGGGTGGCAAGGGAGCTCATACGGTGTACCCCCGCCGACGGAGGAGCTCGGTGATGGCGTCGTCGATCGACAGGCCTTGCCTGCGCAGGGCATCCAGCGGCGCGTTGTCGTCCAGCTTGTTGCTGAAGAGCAGGTGGGAGAAGGGGTCCAGGATGATGCGCGCGACCCCCTCGCCTATGGGCGATGTGATGTAGCACTCGGAGAACACGCCGGGCTCCATGCGCAGCGAGTTCAGCAGCCGCTTCTTCGGCTCGTCCATCGAGAACCGACCAGTGCGGGCGAGCAGTTCGATCGATTCGGGCTTTTGGCGCAACAGGAACGTCCAGTCCGAACACTTCAGGGCAGACTCCATCTGCGCCGAGGTGAAGTAGTCATCGCCGTTCTGAGTCGCCGTCACGAGGCTGCCGCCGTATTTGCGGGCGCGGCGGGCCGCCTCGTCGATCGCGGCGGCCATCACCAGGTCGTTCTCACTCGAGTCACCGAGTTGCTGCTTCAGCTCGTCGATGAACCAGACCTTCTTGCGGTCACGCGTCAGGTACATCTCGCGGGTGATCGCGTGGAAGAGGATGATGTTGACGACCGCCTGCAGGTCGGGCTTTCGCTTGAGCTCCTCGCTCTCAATGACGACGAAGTCGTTGGAGAAATCGATCGTGTTGCGACCGCTGAAGAAGCGCGCGTACTGGCCACCTTTGGCGTACGGGTTGAGCATCACCGCGAGGTCGCGCACCCGCTGGTCGTCCTTGATGCCTAGCTCTTCGATTGTTCCGGGCACGAAGGAGTCGCGCAGGATGGTCATGTCCAGCTCCTGGCCGTACTTGGCCCAGAGCTTGAGCAACATTGCCGAGATCGCCTTCATCTGGACCTCGTCGAGCTGCTTCATAGAGGCCATCTTGGCGATGGCCGGGAGCAGCATGTCGATGTCCTCGTTGATGTCCGTGACCAGCGGGAACGGGTTCAGCGAAATCTCGACGTCCGGTCGGAACTCGATGAATGTGCCATCCGCCTTGCGGCACAGCTTCTCGAACGAGCGCCCGAGGTCCTGCATCCAGATCTTCGCGCCGATGGCACGGTAGGACCAGGCCAGTTCGTTGAGCAGCACCGACTTGCCGGAGCCGGGTGACCCGATGACCGCGGCGTTGTAGTTCCCGTCGTTGTCATACAGGTCGAGGGTAAGCAGTTGGCCGCGGCGGCCGGCGAACATCAGGGTGGGCGTCTTGCTGCCGCGCCATTCGGCCAGCACCGGCGCGAGGTGGATCGCGTTGGCCATCGTCTTGCGGGTGACGCGCTTCATCTTGCGCAGATCACCGTGGAAGGCCGGCGACAGTGTCATCGGCAGGCTGGCCAGAAGGGCCTGGCGGTGCTTGTAGACATCGGCGTTCAGCTCGAAGCCCCTCGCCCGCCAGATGGCCTTGGCTGTTTCCTGTGTCTGAGCGACCTTGGCCGGGTGGCAGAAGAGGCCGAGCTGGTGGTACATGCTCACCAGCGCGCCACCGGTATCGATCGCGTCCGCGGCGGCCGACCAGTCGCGTGCCTTCTTGGCGACATCGGGCATCACCACGGCCATCTTGCTGCCCGCGTTCTGCGTGGCCCGGACGTGGTTGGCCGTGACCACGGTCTTGGTCGAGTTGGGGTCCAAGATGTAGACGCCCATGGTCAGCAGGAACGGCGAGCTGTACTGCAGCGCTGGCTGCATCAGGTCGCCGACGAGCGCCCCCATCTGCCACAGCCCGAACCGCTCAGGGAACGACTTGATGGAGAAGAAGCGCACATCCAGGCCATCGCCGGCGCCCTCCTTCCACAGGTGAAGTCCGTTGGAGCGCGCGTCCTGGATCGTGTCGTGGTCGACGATCTGGTCGCGCAGCTCGCGCCCATCGTCGTAGTGCAGGTCGGGTGCAGTTGCGGCGTCGATGCGGTCCGGATTGACGAACAGGGAGCACCAGTTGATCAGGTCGGCGGCATCGCAGACCCGGTTGGGAAGCGAAGCCGAGCGCAGCGTGGTCCCCATGCCATCGCGCAGACCGACGATGCGGCCACGGTCGGACAGATTGCCAGGATCGGCCTTGACCGAGACGCTGACCATCAGGCGGAAGTCGCGGATGGTGTAGTGGAAACCTTGCGTCAGAGAGTGGTGAGCCCCGTGGGACAAGTGGGCGTAGCGGCGTCTGGCCAGCTTGCGGTACAGGTTGTCGTTGCGAGCGGGACGGCCGAATGCCTGTGCCTTCTGGATCTGATCGCGGTCTTCCATGCGCAGGTTGGCGTACTTGCGCAGCGGCGGGCAGATGTGGGGAGAGGCGAAGAGGTGGAACTGGATGCCCGTGTCCGGTGGGCAGTTCGAGTAGAGCGACACCAGAACATCGACCATGCGGTCGTCTGCGCCGCTTTGCGGCATGACCTCCAGCATGAAGCCCATACCATCCTTGTTCACGAACAACTGCTCTTCATCGAGGTAGGAGATGTAGGGCAGCCAACTGGCGAACTGATCCGCGGGCGATTCGTCCTTGTGCCCGAAGGAGAACAGTCCCGGTCCGGACCTGTCGCTGGCCCCCGCGGACTCAGCGCTGCCAAAGAGGTTGAGGCGAAGGGACTTGAGCATGGAAGTGCCCTCCAGAGCTATTGGTCAGCGGCAGGCGTGCGGCCCTGCAGCGCGCGCAGGGCTTGCGTGAGCGACGGCGCGTCCTCGGTCGGAACTGACGAAGGGCCATTCGGGCCGGCTGCCGCGCCAGCCGATTTCGTAGCCGCAGGCGGCCGCGGCGCTCGGATCGGCACGAAGGCGTCGCGCTGCTGTCGCTGCACGTGGTCGACCAGCCAGCGGCCGTTGTCGACCTGCACATAGACGAGGCTTTCCCCGACGAGATCGCGGTCAGCGTCTTCCCATGCCTTGATCCAGAGCCGCAGGACACGCGGTGCCGCGCGCAACGGTGCCGCCACATAGGCCGCTCCTTCGTCGCCTGCGGCCGGGCGCGTGGACGCATTGAGCATTGCCGGCGCTGCACGTGGCGTGCCGGCGGGAGGGGCCGACTGCGGCGACGTATCCACCGGTGGTGCAGAGCGCCTCTGCGCTGGAAGGTTGTTCTGCAATGCGTTGTAGTAGGTGCCGGAGACGGAGTCGCATCGAACGCCCTCAGGGGCCTTGCATGCGTACTTCGAATCGCCGTCGAGGCCTGAGAACGCACAGCCCTGGAGCAAGGCCGTGATTGCGAGCACACAACCAGTCGGGACGAAGAACCTGCTGCTCATGGCGCTTTCTCCTGGGTGATGGCCTGTGCATTCGCGACCGGCGCTCTGCTGGCAGCCGCAGCGGCTATGCGGCGTTCGACCTCAGCGCCTGGCACATAGCCGGTGGTTCGTGTGCCGTCCGCGTAGAAGATCGTTGGCGTCCCGTTGACACCGAGTTGTCGTGCCAGTTGGAGGTTGCGCTCGAGCGGCGTGGCGCACTCGGCCTGGCTGTTCAGGCCGGTGGTGTCGGCGTTGAGCATCACGGCCTGCCAGCTCTTCACCGGATCGGGGGAACACAGCACCGCCTGGGGCAACTGCCGCCCCTGGAAAGGAAGCAGGAAGGTGTAGACCGTGACGTCCTGCAGCTTGGCGAGTTCCGGCTCGAGTCGCCGGCAGAACGAGCAGGCCGGGTCGCTGAAGGCGTAAAGGGTGCGGGCGCCCGTTCCGTGAACGACCTTCAGGGCGTCCTGCAGCGGAAGCCTTCCGATGTCGATCGGCTTGTCTGCGCCCTCCATCGTTTCGGAGGCCGGCCGAGCCGATTGCGCTCTCGCGAGTTTGGGACCGGTGATGTCGGTGGCCGTCTTCGCGTCGAGGAGGCGGCCCATGATGAAGTACCGTGGGTTCTTCGCCGAGACGAACGCAACGTTCGGTCCCATCCAGACTTCATAGATTCCAGGCACCTCGCTCGCCGCAACCGACGTGAAGGTGGTCGCTGGGTAGGTGCGCTTGAGGGTGGCGAGCAGCCGAGCCTCGTCGGCGGAGGTGTTGGCCAGGGCGGATTGCAATGCCAGCGCCAGGACGGGGCCAGCCAGGACGCATCTATTCTTCATCGGAGGTCACCTTCAGATAGCGCTCTGCCGGATCCGAGCGGCCGGGCATTGAGGTGGAGGAGTTGGAGGCCGTGTTGGGGTCGGATCCGTCGATGCGCACGCCCTTGGTCAGGACGACATCGATCTCTCGGCCGGCATCAATCTCAATGATCGGAAAGGTCTGCTCGGCAAGCTTGATGTAGTACTGGGCCAACCGGTCGAGGGCCTTGCCGACCCCTGAGCCGATGCCGGCGCGGTACGCATCGGAGCCCGAGGCGGTCGCGACAGACCCCAGAGGTGAGGTGCTGTACGTCGTGTTGGCCTGGGAGAAGCCCTGACCGATTCCGCTGACGACGCCGGCCAGCAGCGCGTTGGCCAGCATCTGGCCTTGCTTGGTCACCAGGCGGCCTCGCATGCCGACCTTGCCATCCTCACCGAAGACGGACCCTTGGATCTTCACTTCCAACGGATCGCCATTCGGTCGAACGCAGGACAGCAGTTCGGTTCGAAGGTATGCGCGCTCCGAGCTGATGTCCCCGTAGCCGGCCGCAATGACGAAGCATTCGCGGTACTCGGCGCGATAGCGGTTCGGCAGGACAGAGTTGTCCGACAGGCGGATCAGCACCGGGTGCGGGTTGCTCTGGGCCTGGCCACCGGTCGGCGCGTCCAGACCACCGAGCAGTTGCCCCTTCGTGAAGCTGATCGGCAAGAAGCTGTCGAGCGTCTCCCGTGGCTTCTTGCCGCCGCCTTCGGCTGCGTCGCTGGCGCGCGCGGGCGCGGCAAGCGTGACACGCATCAGCTGAGGTTGGACTGGCGCTGCAGCGACATCGATCCCGCTCGGCGAAGAGGTGCCGGGCAATCCTGGTGGCATGGCACCACGCTGGTAGGCCACGGGGGGTGGCGGTGGAGGTGGCAGCGTGCCAGGCGCGCGCGGCAGGGCCGCCTCAGGAGGGTTCGCCAGGGCCGGTTTGGCCGGAGCAGCCGCTGTCGTCGGCGCGGAGGCCGCTTGAGCCGCGTCCAGAGGACGCGTCTTGAGTCGCTCCTCCATCTCCGCGAGGCGGCGCAGCAGCTCCTGCTGCTTGTCGGTGAGGTCGCGATTGACCTTGCGCTGTTCGTCGCGTTCGGCCTTGTAGCTCTCGAGCTCCTTGCCAGCCTTGCCGATCCAGACCTCGGAGTCCTTCACCTGTGAACCCGGTGCCATCAGATCGACGTTGGTCGGCCGGACCTCGCTCTTGGCCGCGGCGGCTGCAGCGCGCTGCGCGTTGTCCCCGGAGCCCGCCGAGAACACAGCCCACAGTAGTGCAACACCGCCGCCGCATATGACGGCCGCGACGGTCCACTGCCGCGCGCGCGGCGACATGCGCTCGGTGATGCCCGTCCAGCGCTCTCGGAGGTTGTCGACGAAGGCTGGCATGGTCAGGTCCCCTGGCGGATGACGTAGACGGTGGTGCTTTCACCGGGACGCAGGTTGTGGTTCTCGATCGAGATGGCCAACACGTTGCCCCGCTCGCGGTCGAATTCCTGCTCGGCCAGGACCATGTCCTGGCTCGAGACGTTGGTGAGCAGGTAGCGCTCTCCGATCAGGCCGCGGCCCTCGTACTGGCGTACCAAGGCGAACTTCGCCTCCTGCCAGAGCTGGATTGGCCGGTTGACCTCTTCCACGCGGATGTCCGCGGGCGCGCGCTCCGAGCTCATGGCCACCAGCATTCCCTTCAGGGAACGGACGTGTTGAGAGGTGCGGGCCGCTGCGCTGGCGCCACCGGGCTCGACGCGGGACAGGCGAACGGTTTTGTCCCGGATGACGATCGTGTCGGCCGGCGTGTCGGAGCGTCGCAGCAGCAGGGTGTAGGTCGCATGTTGGGTCGAGACGAACAGGTTGACGGGCTTGCCAGGTCCGCCGACCGGGCGCACGTAGATCTCGCCCTTGTCTACATCGCACTCAAGGACGATCTCTCCGGCCGGGTTGATCGAGCCGGTCGGTGGCATCGGTGCCGCGCCCGGCTGGGCGGGTGCTGCGTTGGTGATCGCCGAGCCGCAGTTGGTCGAGTAAATGTTGCCGAAGACGTTCGTGATGGACGAGCCGTCGACGCGGATACGGGTAGGCTCTTTGATCGACAGGACCGCCTCGACGGAGACGCCGTCGCTGGCTTCGACGAGCTGAAGCGCGTGCGAGGGCGTCGCGCTAACGAGCAGGAGTACCGTTGGAATCAGCAGCGCCGACGCGAACTTGCTGGCCAGGTTGCGCATACGGGATCTCCTTGAACGACTGGATGTGGACGCGACCGCCGACGTACTGGAACTGCGCCAGATACGAGCGGGTCTCGGGATCGGTGACGTCAGCACCGTTGATCTGCCTGCGCAGACGGCCTGTGACGACCACGGACTGCTTGGCTTCGTCTGCGGCGAGCTGCTGCACGAGAAAGAAGGTCGTGGCGTTGTTCGTGCGCAGCCGTTCGGCCTCGATGTCCATCTTGGTTTTCATGGCCGCATGCTGGTCCGGGGCGACCCAGTTCAGCAGGACGTTCTTCTTCCAGTCGACTGTCGTGGGGGTGACGTCCAGTACCAACCAGGCCACGTAGCTGGCCATCTCTTCGAGATACTCCCGGCTGGCCTTCTCTTTGGTCACCCAGAAAGTCCGGTCGATGTTGGGCGGCACGATGACGGTGCGATCCGAGCCGACGATGCTGACGATCACCACGAGGCAAAGGAGCACGGTGAGCGACAGTGCTCCGACGATGCCGCTGAGAACACGGTTGGCGCGTCGCTGTGCGCGCAGGTCGTTCTGGTGCTGAGCGAAGTCCATGGGTGCGGGTCCCTGTGTGGTTCAGCCGACCATTCGCCGGATGTGAGAGGGGGGTGTGGCGCGGAGCGCTGTCACCGGGTTCGTGGGCAGGGCCCAGTAAGCCCAGTGCATCGCGAAGGCCGGATGCTTGTCAGCCTTGGTCCGCGAGATCCACCGGCTGAGGAAGAAACCGGCCGCGCTGCAAAGCACGAAGCCCCACTTGGTGCCGGACATCCAGCCGAGGAAGAGAAAGAAGACGAAGGGGAACGCGACGTCGGCATCCCAGAAGCCGAGCTTCCATTGGTCGTCCAGGCGCCGTGGGATGTAGGTGTCCGACTGCATGGCGTTCCCCTTGCTCCGTGTCCGCTGCCAGAGGGTTCAGATGACTGCGCCGAGGATTGCGCCGGCGATCGTGAGCCCGACTGCGCCGAAGATCGCCATGCCCAGGTAGAACAGAACAGGGCCGAAGTTGCGCAGCGCGGCCAGGCTGATGAAGGCGACCACGAAGCCCACGAAGGCGACCAGCGCCTTGACGCCCGGGCCCAGCGCAGCCAGTTGCGTCAGGGCCGACACCAGCGGGCCGGTGATGCCGGTGAAGGCCACGAGGTCCAGCGCATAGCTGGGCGCCACGGCCACCATGCCGGCAAGGAAGGCGAGGAAGAAGCCGAGGCCCAGCATCACCTTGCGCGAAGGGAGGGCCAGGGTCGGTGCGGCGGTTGCATGCATTGCGTTCTCCAAGAGAAGGTGGTGAGTTCAGGGAGTCGGGCGGACGCTGCCGAAGGAGGCGATGGCCCGCTGCACGATTCGCTCAGCCCCGAGCTCGAGTGCCAGCTCGACGCACGCGTCGGCGAGATAGCTGAGGTCGATGACTGGATCCCTCGTGGATTTCTGGATGCGCCGCAGCTCGGCGAAGCTTTCGCTCCGGACGATCGTTGCCTTCCAACCGGGGCGAGGCTTGCGCTTGTGCTGCGGGGATGCAGCCGACGAAGCGCCCGTGGCCGATTGAACGGCTGCGAGTGCAGGGTCGGCGGGAGTGGTGCGCGCGGGGCGAGCGATGGGGTGATCCATCACATGACTCCCGAGCTGGTAAAGACGACTTCCACGCGACGGTTTCGGCTGCGGCCGGATTCGTCGTCGTTGGGCGCGATGAAGCAGCACCTTCCCTTCGCGTCGATCGCGATCACGTTGGGTAGATCGGGCACGACGTCGCGGATGAAGTTCCGGACGGCCAGGGCGCGAGCCAGCGCCAGCTGCTGGTTGATGCCATCGGGGCCGATGTTGTCGGTGCGTCCTGAAATGACGATCCGATCGGACTCGCGCGCCAGGTGCAGAGAGCGGCGAAGGGTTTGGCGGGACTCCGCCGTGAGGGTGGCCGACCCGAACGGAAAGGTCAGGAGGATGTGCGTGTCGACGGATTCGGCACGCGATGTGATGGCGGGCGACGATGCAGCACGAGGTGGAGCAGGGGATCGCGGCTCGATGGCAGCATCGGAGGCGGTCACCCGGTTCGCTAGGTCATCGGCAGTGGCTGCAACGGGCTGAGTGACGGGGCCGGCGAGCGTCTTGGGTGTGACCGGGGGACAGGCGGGCTCCGCACAGGCGGCGAAGTAGGCGTTCTGGCCGAAGTTCAGCTGGACGATGCGAAGCGGAGCAGGGCGCGCCGCTGCCGGGGCCGCCTGGTCTTGTGTCTCGTGCGCACGAGGCACGAACGAGCACGAGGCCGTGGCGACCACAAGCGTGGTGGCCAAGCCGCACGCCACTGTCACCCTGGTGAGGCGCAGGTTCATGGTGTGACCCTTGCAGACAGAATGAACGGTGCTGAATGCGCGGCCACGGCTGGCGAGCTACCCGGCTGCGATGTGGACGGTTTCGGCGCGCGATGGCTGGTGCCTTGACCCGGAAGGCGTCTGTACACGCGCCAGGCATACGTGGACCGTGCGGCGCGGCACGCGGCGCCCTTGAGCTGGGTGCATGCGGCGTTGTAGGCGCCGACGGAGTCCCAGCTCACGCCTTGGCGTGCGAACTGGTCGGCCAGCAGCCAAGCGCCAACCATGATGTTCGTGCAGGGCTCGTAGAGGTCGCGCTCGCTGATCCCGAAGCGCGCCAGCGTTGGCAGATGCGAGCTGTTGATCTGCATGAGCCCGATGTCGTAGCTCTTCGTACGGGCACGATGGGTCAGGTTCACTGCCACCGGGTTGAGATCGGACTCGGCTCTGGCTACTGCGTAGAGCAAGTGCGGCGACACACCGTAACGGGCACCGGCGTCGTTCCAGCAAGCGTGAGCGACGCCGGGGGCGTGCAGGGCAGCGAGGGAAGCCACGGTTGCAAGTGCGCGTGAATGCAGCATGGTTCAGGCTCGCTGGTCAGCCTCTGCCGCGGCACGAGCGGCGCAATTGAGGCGCGCCTGGGTAAGCACCCTGCGAATCGGGTCGTGCTCTGCGCGAACCACCGCAACGCACCCTGTCGCGATGGCATCGAGGTCGAACTTCGGATTCGGGTGGGAGTTCCACGAGGCCCGGTGTTCGCGGAGCAACTCGTCGAACTGGCGGCGCCACACGTGGCAAGTGCGCCGTGGCGACTTCGGATCGCGCGCACCGAGCTCGGTGCTCAGAAAGAGCTGCAGTCGGGCCAGACTTTCGGTGCTGGAAAGGACCAGCTCGATGCAGGCCGAGAGCAGATCGGGAAAACGAAAGGTCGGCGACTGGTTGGAGTTGCTGGTGTAGACGCTGTGCAGCCAGTCGTGCTCGAGCAACCAAACGCGTGTCATCAAGATGGCCGGAGGCTGTGCGGCGACGACGTTGTGCGGCATCGATGAACCTCGTGAGTGAGCGACTTCGGTGTGCATGTGCTGTAGCCCCGATGAGGCCCGCGACATGCGACACCTCAGGTCGAGAGCGTAGAAAGCAATTCGATGTCGCTCAACTCGAAACGCGGCACCAAGTCCCCCGAAATTTCGACCGTCGATTTCGCCTGTTGCCAGTCAGCGCCCGCAAACGAAGCGGCCCGCGTGAGGGCGGGCCGCTGGACTCAAGTCGCTGGGTGCATGTCAACGAATCAGGTGGTAGTTCGCGATCGTGCGGCTCAGCATGAAGAGCATCAGCAGCAGGGCCCCGATCGTGTACAGGGGGCTCACAGTGAAGGGCAGGAACAAGGCGACCAGCACGAGTGACAGCAGCGCGATGCCGGCCGTGGCACTTGCGGTGTAGACCTCGGCGCTGTGAGCTGCGAACTCGCGGGCCCGCACGCTGCGTACCGCGAACCCGTCGACGGCGCACACGAACATGAAAACCATAAGCAGTGGAAGAACGTGCAGAAGCGTCGCAGCACGCAGGGCGGCCAGGGTGAACAACGCGTCGACGGACTTGAAGTAGGGCGAGGAGAACAGGCGCGTGCTCATCTGTCCGAACTCGACCGCCATGGCGGTATTGATTCCGGGGCCTGCCACCTGGACCGTTTCGGGTGGCGGAGAAGAGACGTTCATGCCACCGGCCTGGAAAGTCAGCATCCGCTCAAGAATCCGGTCGGCGGCGGCCATGCCCCAAAGCGTCGTGTTGAGTTCGTGCTCGGACCTCACGGTCTGCATCAGCCGATCGGGCGGAACGGCCGAGGGGATATAGAGCACAAGGGCGAGCACGCAGCTCAGGGCGGCGATCCAGACGATGCGGATCATGACGGCGCCCCTTCGCTGCGCGCGGCCGAGCGGTCGAAGTCGGGATTCAGAATCGGGAAGCGGCCTTTGATGAGCCGGCCGCCCGATACCTGTGCGAAGTACTGCAGGTTGGGGAGCTTCCCAAGCATGTCGGCCGGAATGCGCTCTTCCATCGCGTCGGTGATCTGGACCGACCGGCCGCTGCTCCAGTCACCCAGGTGGGTGTCGGCGCCGAGGTTGCGGCCGACCCGCATGGTGTGGATGCCGGTCTTGCCGAAGGTCTCGACGACGAAGTCCTGTGTGGGCCGATCCTTTGTGCGCAGGGCGAAGAGGTTGTTCAAGTTGCCCAGGGCCATCCGGGCCGCATCCTCAGAGCCCAGCCGGTTGGCCAGATCCGCCAGGGTCTGCATCGCGCAGATTGAGTGGATGCCTCCTTCAGCACCCTTGTTCAGGATCTCGATCAAGGGCTTGTTGATGACGTTCGAAACCTCATCGACGACCAACGTGATGCGGCCTTTGATGTCCAGGTTGTAGCGCATGCCAGCACGTGCGGCCATGTCGGCCAGGGCCAGGGCGCCGATGGCCGATGCCACGGACGGGTCGGGCAGCGAGTCCAGACACATGTACAGAACATGGCGGCCGCGCTCGATCTTCTCGAAGTTCATGATCGGCCGGGTGTCATCGAGGTCGAATGGGTCCGGCGAGAGGCTCTTTCCGAGGTCGCCGGAAGTGAGCATGGACAGGATCGGCAGCAGGCTTGCGGTGATCTTCTGGTAGTGCTCGCGGTTGTGGCGAAAGACGCGGATCTGATCGTCGATCACACGCTCATGCTGGTTTTGCGGGACCTGCTGCTCGTAGTAGGTGACGTAGGCGATCAGTTGGGGGCTGGTGACTTCGGAGGGCCTTCTGATCTGGCCTCGGGCGGCCTCCTGCAGGAGTTTCCTCATCTCGACCGAGTCTCGCCATCCACGCGGCAGGATGCGGTCGAAGAAGTGCGTGAGGGAGGCCTCCAGCACCGGCTCCACGCCGCCCGCAACGTATTTGATGAGCTTGACCAGGTTGGGTCGATCCTCCAGGCTGACCAGCCCCTGGACCACAACGTTGACGGCGTCCCAGCCGAATGCGCTGAAAGTGCCGTCCTTGTCGGCGGGCATGATCGACTGGAGGCGGCTTGCGATTTCGGTGGGTTTCTGCCAGTTGAAGGTGAAGTCGAGCCGGACGCCGACTTCGGGGAACGCGGGGTGGAACTCGAGGAAGGTGTCGGGCTGGCGGTAGTCCTGGCAGGCTCGCTGGACGACCCGCTTGAGCCGGCGGCTGTTCTTGGGGTCGATGAACACCACGACGTCGCCGCGCTTGATGGCCTGGGTCAGCAGAGTGGCCAGTGCGACGCCTTTGCCGGCCTGCGTGGTGCCGACCAACAGGGTGCCGCCCTCGAAGTTCTGCAGCGGCCGGTACAGCGGCTGCTCCTTGGGTTCCACGCCGTGGATGAAGGGCATGCCGATTTCCGCATCGGGCTGCGGATCGACGGTGTAGCCCAGCAGGGATAGCAGCGACGGCGGGAGTGTGAACTCCTTGTAGTCGATCTTGGCCAGCTCGTACAGGCGCTGGGAGTGCAGCGGCTGCCATTCGAATCCGAACCCCAGAAAGACCAGGCTGGGGTCGGGTGTCAGCTGAGCGAGGCGTCGCGTGGTGATGACCTGCATCGCTCGTCCGGATAGCGAAGCGCGCACCGTCAGCACCCGCATCGCCTGGCGGGCGCGAACGATCATCATCAGCATCGCAAACGCGGAGAGTGTCAGCGCGAACGGCGTGAACAGCGCGCGTGATCCCGTGACGTACACGAAGTACAGAAGGCCAAGTAGCCAGGCGGCCGCAGCCCAGGCCTCGTACGCGGGCCGCCACGGCATTTCATAGGGTCGGACAAGCATGGCGTTGCCTTACTCAAGTTGCTTGGAAGTCGGCCGGATCGAGCCCCTGGATGTGGGCTGGCCTCACGATGACGCCGGCCTGCTCCTGGCCCGCGATGTCGTGCTGGTAGGTTCTTGGCCGACGGTCCTTGGTGCCGACCAGCATGTCCACGTCGGCGAGGGCACGCAGCGCGACGCTGATGTCGATGCTGTTGGCCTTGAAGTGGGACAGCGGCACGAAGACGCCGGACGCGACGGTGATGGCCGCGGCGGACCTTGAGTCGCCATTCATCGTTGCGACGGCGGCTTGCAGGGCCTGGCGGACCTGTGGCACCAGGCGCAATGGAGCCTTCAGCGCAAACTGGCGCGTTGGTAGGGCTGCCGGCGCCGCCGTGGCGTTGGGCTCTGTCGCGGTGCCCGATGGGGCCGCCAGCTCTGTTGGTGGTTCGAAGTCGAGCGTGGCCTGCACGTCCTCAGGCGGCCGCTGTTGCTCCGCCTCCGCTTTCATATGGCTTTCGGGCCGGGAGATTGGGGGGGCGGGCCATGCTCCATTGGCCGTAGTCGCCGGCACCGCCGCCGGTGAGCCTGCAACCGATGTCGGGTGATTCGCGATGGAGGGCGCAGAGCCGGCAGTTCGCGCGTGTGCCGTGGACGTTCGCGCAACAAGTGGCTGCGCCAGAACCTCGACCGACCGAGCCAGACCAGCCAGCAGGATGTCGGGCGACGCCAGGCGAATGGCCTCGTGCGGCGATGAGCTGCCCGGGGGAAAGATGTTCCAGCATGCCTGCCCTTCGGGCGGCGCGACAAGAACCCCGGCAGCGGTGAGGATCTCGACGATCGTCTCCGGGGCCTTGGGAATGCCGCGAAGCTCGTCGTCCTCGAGCACCTTGCGGATCTCCGCGGCAGCGTTGGGCCAGACGATGAACAGCCCCTCGGTGCCGAGCCACACCCGCGATCGCTCGGTGTTGGGTGACCATGCTGGGTGGGCCGCGACCAGTTGGCGCATCGCATCGAGCAGGTAGCGTTCGATGTGCGCACCGAGGATCGGCCGGCCGTAGCGATGGGCGCTGGCCGCCAGGTCACGATCGATGACCAGCGCCGCGGACCGTTTCACAAGCTCGATCAGGATGCTCTGCTCGTGAAGCAGTGGGATGCCTGTGATGGAGGCCAGCATCTGCGGCACGACGACGTTGTTTGCCGCGGCGAGGTGCTGCATCGAGTCGGGCGACACGATATGCGGGAGGGCAAACAGGCTCAGGCTGCGGCTCTCCGGCGCATTGGCAATCCAGCGAACGAAGAAGCGACGGGCCTTGCGGCGCTCCAGCCAGACTGTCAATGGAACCAGGTAGGCGGGCCACTCGTTGCCCTGTTCATCGGTAACCGTGGCGTGGCTGAGCGTTCTATGCAGTTCGCTGCACAGGCCTGCGAGAAATGTCGCCTGTCGCCAGCGCGGTTCGAGTTCCTTGCGCACGGTGATGGTGGCCCGACCGGACACGATGTGTGCGTCGGTGCCTTGTAGGGCGAAGAAGGCCACCTCCAGGCCCAGTCGAAAGAGTCCGCCGGCCGTGCAGAAGAAGTTGTCGGCTGTCGCAGGAAGCAGGTTGACGTATGAGGCGTAGCGACGGATAGGCTCAACAATGTCGCGGCTGAAGGTTTCGCCGTCGCAGCCGTAGCAGTACTTGAAGCGCTGGAGGAACTCGCTTTCCGAAGCGATCAGATCATCGACCGTCGACGCGCAGATGCCGGGGTCCACGGAGGGATGTCCACCGCTCGAAGGCAGGCCGGTGAGACCAGCGGGTTCGGTCCGCGGCAGTGGGCCGCCGCGATGCCGCTGGCGATTTTGAAACAGATCGAGCAGGCCCATGGTCCACACCACGTCATGAGTGGCGACGATCATCCGGCGAGAGGGGCAGGCGCTTCAACTCGAAAGGCCGGTCGTGCTCCCCCCGGAAATGCGCCGTCGGTGGACGCGTCGCGCGGATCGGTAGCTCAGGTCACGCGGCGAGCGCAGGCAGCAGGATCCGGTGGCGCCGGATGAGCATGCAGAAGGGACAGCCGGACGGGTGGGAATCGGCCTTGCTCACCAGGTAGTGGGAGCTGCAGGACGCGCATTGCAAGAGTTCGAGCCTTTTCTCCGTTACTCCCCAGATTCCGTCGAGCAATGCGGCGACCTCGAAGCACCGGTCGAAGCTCACAGGCTTGGGATAGTCGCGGCAGGCTCGGCGTGTCGTTTCGAAGGCCGCACACATGGCTTCGGTGAGCGAAAGGTCCAGTCGGACGACCCGCCTGAAGTGGGACGCGAAGACCGCGTACTGCACTCTGTGCGTGACCTCGGTCTTCGCGGACCAGGTGGCCAGCGGCATCGGTCGGGAGAGGTAGGCGCTCGTGACGGTGGGCCGCCCACGCGGCGCGCGGAACAGCTTGGCGCGTGGCTCCTCTGCCAGCACCGCAAGGACCTTGTCGCCAGCGCCCATCTGCTGCAGCCGGCCGACCAGCCGAACGTGCGCGATGTCCAGGTCCAGTTGCCATGGCGCGTCTTGCCTGGGCCGGTTCGACTTCGGCGGATCAACTGGCGGCGCAGGCGGGGAGGAAGCGCGGACACGCGCTCGAGCACGGGACTTCAGCCGCCAGTCGGTTCGACACACCGGGCAACTGTCACGCTGGGCCATCCCATGGGGTGCGAGGTATGGGCTGCGGCAGTTCAGGCACTCGACGAAAGAGAGGCCACTCTTCGTCGCGGCCCAGATTCCGTCAAGCCTGGAGATCAGGAAGAAGGCCTGGTCGAAGCCGAAGGTGGAGTCGGGCTGGGTGGCGCGGTGGTGCCGGAAGGCGGCAATCAGCGCGTCCGCCTGCATGAAGCCTTCACGGGTCAGGCGGCGGTAGTGAGTCGCGAGGAAACAGGCCTCGGCCTGCAGGCGCCTGGTGGTCTTGAAGAAGAAGTCCTCCGAGTACTGCGGTCGTCCGATCGGGGCCGGGTATCGCTCACAGTAGACGGCTCGCAGGATGTATCCCGGCGTGAGGCCGGTGAGGTGGGCGATCGTGCGCGGTCGAGCCCCCAGGATCACGCACTCGCGCGCCGTCTCCAGCGCGCGAAGGCTGTACGCCGAAGGGCTGCCCATGCGTCACCGCCGTGACGCACTCAGGCGTCGGCGATTCGGGTTGCCCGCGCGGTGGCGGAGCGCGCCGAGGCGATGGCCGGGGCGATCCCAGGGGGGAGCGCGAGCAAGGAAGACAGGTCGCTTCGAGGCAGGAACAGGGCCTGGTCCCCGATGCCGCACACGAAGCTCAGCAACTCGTCCGGCGCGCGACTCATGATGGCGGCGAAGTCCTGGCGGGCGAGCCCGAAGCTGCACACCGCGTCGCCCATGTCCCGCATCGCGGCATCGCGCATGAGCAAGAGAAGGTTCAGGTTCGCTCGCTGAACCTGCGAGAGAGAAGTTGGATGGTCCATGGTCTATGTCCCGGTCTGCCGTGTGGCTGGTCGACGCGGGGCGGTATGGGGACCCAGCGTCAAGTCGAAACGGCGTTGCCGTGGCGACTTGAGCGAAAGATTACCGATTCTTGGCGCCAGGTGTCAATGATTATTGGCGTTACAAGTCTCTATGAACAGACTAGACGACTCTGGAAGTAAATTAGTTAATGCCTATGTCGTCAGTATCAGATTGTGAATATGCGGACTGCGCCAAAAAGTTCATCGTCCGCGGGAGCTCTGATGGGCATCGACAAGGCGGGCCCGCAGTGCGCTGGCCTTGCTGGCCGGTGCCGTCGCCTCAAGCCCTTAGGCTGGTTCAGCCGGGCGTCGTCGGAGATGTGAAGCCCACTTGCAGGGCATTGAAGATCGACAGTGGGCGCGTGGGCTTTTCGAAGAGCAAGGCCCGGTAGGACGCGCCCACCATGACGAGCTCATCCTCGCTCGCCGCGCCTGTCGCGATCTGTCCGGTGAGGATCACCACGGGCCCAGATGGCACGCGTGCGCGGATCTTCGAGAGCAGGTCTTTTGCGGTGTTGTCACCCAGCAGCCAGTCGACGACGAAGCCGTCGAATGGTTGGCTCTCCATCGCGGCCAGCAGATCGATCGCGCAGTTGAAGGGCTGGGCGTCGAGGCCCTTGGCACCGAGGAAATCCACGATCGACTGCGCCGAGTCGCGATCATCGTCGAGAACGGCCACCCGACGGGGCGGTGCGCGCTCGAACAGCAGGCGCGCCAATTCGTAGCTGGGACTGTCGGAGACCTCGGCAGCTGGTGCGACGGTCCATTGGTCGGTGGTGGAATCGTGCATGGCCACCATGGGTCCGATGCGTCCGGGTAGGGGTTCGCCGACGGGCCAGATCGTGCAAGGCATGGCCGCACCACCGAATGGCAGCGAGGCGGGGATTCCTGGTGCGTCGGCGAGTGCCGACATGATCGGGATCAGAGGCTCGTGAAAGTGGCTGGCGAGCTTCTTGATCTCGTCGATGGTCCAAGGGGCCTCGCCAATCATGCGTCGGCGCACCTGGGTGTACGAGATGCCGATGGCTGCTTCGAGAGCGCGAATGCGCTGACGCTCTGGCACTCCGTGCCGGTCCAGCATCGATTCGATGAAGGCAGCGAGGGCTCGGTGCCGATCTTCTTCTGAGTGTTCGGCTGCCATGCCTAGCCCAACAGGATGAGCGGAAAATTTGCGTGCGGAGTCATCATTCGTCGCCGCCAGGTGCAAACGAAGGCCAAATTACTTGGCTCTCGTTGTTCCTTGTTTTTGTCCCTCCCCGCAACCGGCGGATGCTACTAGATTTTGCAGCGATCGTCGCCTTCGGCGGGCACGGAACACGGAGCGATGCTGTGGGCAGTCGGCGTACCGACGAACCTACCCCGAAGAAGAAGCTTATGTCCTTGCGAACCGTTGTGCACGGGTAGAAGTGGCAAGCAGGCGAAAAAATAGGGACGCCGCGGTTGCGACGTCCCTGGGGGCTAGTGACGACCGCAGCGGTCGTTCGATTCAGATCAGGCGGCTTCCGCCAACTCGGTCCACTCCTTGGCGGCTTGGTCGAGCATGCGTCCGCCGATGGCTTCCAACTCGGTGGAACGGTCGTATTGGTCGACCTCCTGTGCGTAGCCGGTGACGGCATTGACCAAGCCGAAGCCAGTCAGGTCGCCGTCCTTGATGAGTGCTCGCAGCACACCGGCCTTCTCGTGCTCCTGCAGCAGGTACTTCACCGCCAGGCGCTCGACGCTCTTGACCGGGTCGCCGACCAGCTTGATGCCCATCGTCTTGCGCATGCGCTCGGCGATCAGCGAAAAGGTGGCCTGCGAGACGGCCGCTTGCACGGTGTCGCGAACCTTCAGGAAGAACGCGGCATCGTCGGCGGCCAGCGTGTCCTCCTTGAAGAAGGTGACCTCGTCGGACGAGGTCTCGGTCATCCGCCCGATGTGGGTCTTGCGCATGGCCTGGTCGGCCGCGATGAGGCCGTTGCGGCACAGCAGCCGGAAGACCAGCGGGCTCACCGACAGCGAGCCTTGGCCGGTCTCCGAGTTGCTGATGACCACCCCGGCGTGCACGACATCGCCGGGCGCCAGTTCGAACTGGACGCGGGACGTCACGACCTTCAGGTACATGCGGCTGTCGGTGACTTCGCAGGACTCGACCCGGGCACCGGGCAGTTCACGCAGCATGGGGTAAACATGCGCCAGCAGGTCGTAGTTGTCCAGCCGGCGGTAGCGGTCCGACAGGAACGCTCGAGCGTTGCCGTCGAGTGTGCGAACCATGCGCTGCTCGGGCTGCGCGTGAAGCCAGGTGTCGATGTTGCGATCCAGCAGCGCGGGCTGATCGGTGCGCATGCGCTCGAAGTAGGCGAACGGGATCTTCAGGCGGTCCGCGAGCTGCCGGCGGCAGTTCTCGGTCGTCCTGAAGGTCCGCACGCCGTCGTGCGTCTCGATGTTGAGGACCGACGTGCCGCTCTCGCTGGTGACGTGGTGCATCAGCGGGGTCGGAACGATCATGTCCTGCTTCGTCGCGAGCTGCCGCTCGAGTTCGGTGGCGAGGTCGACGAGGGAACGTCCGTACTTCATGGAGATCTCCAAATGAAATACGGGGACGGCTCTACCCCTGCGGCGGGGAAGCGCGTCCCCGCGGGGGTGTTGGCTCAGCGTGGCTGAGCGGCAATGCGGCACGAACGGAGGCCGTCGTGCACTGGGATTGAAGGGCTACCTTTGCTGAAGCTCAGCGTGGCCTGGCAGCTGCCACTTGGGAAACTCTCTTTCGCTGTGCCCGCCCGGGGCACACCGAAAGAGAGGGTGGCATTGCTGCCACCCCCGAAAGCCTACGCCGCGCGCTTGTCCTTGGCAAGCGAGGCGAGCCAGATGTCGGCCCAGTCCGTGCCCGCCTGTCGGGGTACGAAGACTTCGACCGTGCGAGGGACGCCGGCCTTCTTCGCTTCGCGCACGAGGCGCTGGGCGAGGATGTATGCCGAGGCCTGGCCAGCGAACTCCGCGTCGCTGTCGTTGTCCGCGTAGATGCAAACACGCTGCACCTGCTCGGGGATCCAGATCCTCTCCAGGTTGCCGCAGTTGATGGCCGCCCACGTGGGCTTCCCGGTCCGCAGACGGACCGCCAGCGCGGTCTCGATCCCCTCGGTGAGCGCGAGTTCGTCCGTGGCCTCGTCGAGACGCACGGCCGCGCCGTTGATGCCAGCGGACAGCAGCTTTTTGGACTGGTCGCCCAGGGCCTTGCGGCCGTCCCTCAGGTAGGTCCTGTGCAGGGTGACGGCGTGGCCGTCCGGGCCCTGCACGCACGCGATCATCGCGGCGTAGCTGGCAATCAGCTTCGAGCGCTTCTGCCCGGGCTGCTTCTCGTAGTAGCCCAGGGACGGATGAAACCGCAGCGTCCTGGGGTAGGCGCCTTGGTTGATGCCGCGGCCGCGCAGGTAGCGGTCGACTTCGTCGCCGATGGCAACAGGCTTGGCCTCTGTCCAGGTCTGGTGGCACAGCCGCTTCATCCGCTCCGGCGACGGACCGGCCAGGCCGGACGATGTCGCCAGCCGCACCGAACCGACGAGTGCTTCGATGTCGTCGAGCAAGTCGCTGAACCGACCGCCACGTACTGCGTGCGCGAGCTTCAGGCCGCCACCCGCACCGCAGGAACGGCAGTGGTAGTTGCCTTCGCCGAACTTGTCGGTGTACTGGAAGCGGTCGGTGCCGCCGCAGCCGTCGATGGGACACGGAAGGTTCTTGCCCTTGAGGATCTCTTCGTCAACGCCCAGCGACCTCAGGATGGGCGTCCAATGCCCGCGCGCGCGGGACTTCACGTCGCTCACGCGCGCTTCAAAGTCATGGTTCATGGTCTTGTCCGATGGGTTGAGGCTGGGTGGCCGGAAGCCCGCCACAAGGGCGGGCCTCCGCGCACCTCAGCGCTTCGTTGGAAGATTCAGCCGCAACTGCCGACGTGGTTGCACTCGGTGCAGCGTTCGCAGCCATCCACGCGTCGCAGCGCGCGCGCTCCGCACTCGGGGCATTGGCGGCCGCGGGTCACGAAGCTGGTGGGTGTGAGCAGCGTGCCGTTCTGGCCGCGAGCAGCGGATTCAGCGTCGCCCTCCAACTGCAGCTCCAGTTGCCGAGACAGCCTTGCAGACATCTCGAGCACGGGCACCTGCCTGCCTTGGGCATCCAGGAACCCGCGCTTGGCCAACATCTGCTGCAGCCAATAACCGATCGCGGCGACCTCGGAGTCATGCCAGCGCCTGGCGGTGTGACCATCGCCACGTAGGACGACGCCACATTGCACGGGCCCCTTGTCCCAGACCACCTCGCGCATGTTCTGCAGCGCCTTCTCGATCGACCCGCCGGAGCGGCCGACCATCGAAAGCATCCGCATGTTCGAGGCGATCCATTGCTGGCCCTCGTCGCGTTGCCCGGCCGGCATGAAGAACTCCACCGGCCGTTCGATGACGACCTGACGGCCGTCGGCGATGCCCGCCACGCGCATGAAGTTGATGGTCAAGTAGACCGACTTCTTGCCTTCGCTCGTGCAGTACTCGACCTTCGAGGTCACCCCTTCGAGATCTCCCTCCGGCCGGCTGTCGAACTGCCTGCGCAGCGGGTCATCACCTTCCGATGTGGGCGAGGCGGCCGCCGGCGCGTCGTTGACGCTGAGCACCGAGCCCGTGACGGGGTTGGGCCGGAAAGTCGCCAGTCCCTTGATACCGGCCTGCCAAGCCTGCAGGTACAGGTCCTTGAAGTCCGCGTAGGGGTAGTCCGCCGGGACGTTGACCGTCTTGGAGATGGCGGTGTCGATGCAAGGCGCCACGGCGGCCACCATGGCCACGTGGTCGGTCGCGCTCAAGTCCAGCGCGGTGATGAACGCCGATGTCAGCGGCGCCTGCTCCCCCTTGAGATGCCGATACAGGCGCCACGCATGGTCCTCGACGTCGTATTCCTTCGTGCCGCCGTCCGGCATGCGCTTCTTGCGCTGGTAGCTCCAGCTGAAGGCCGGCTCGATGCCGTTGCTAGCGTTGTCCGCGAAGGCCAGGCTGATCGTGCCCGTGGGCGCGATGGACAGCAGATGCGAGTTGCGGATGCCGTGCTGCCGTATCTGCTCGCGCAAGTGCGCTGGCAGACGCGAGGCGAAGGTGCCTCGCGACAGATAGAGATCGGCATCGAATGCAGGGAATGCCCCCCGCTCGCGCGCCAGTTCCACCGACGCCGCGTAAGCCGCGTCGCGCATCAACTCGGCGATGCGCCTGGCCTCGGCGCGCGCTTCAACCGAGCTATAGGCAAGACCCAGCATCACGAGGGCATCGCCCAGGCCGGTGAAGCCCAGACCCACCCGGCGCTTGTCGGTCGCCTGCTGCTGCTGTTGCGCCAGCGGCCACACCGTCGTGTCGAGTACGTTGTCCAGCATTCGCACCGCGACGCGGGCCACCTGGGTGAACCGTTGGTCGTCGAAGCGCGCCGCCGGCCCGAACGGATCCAGGACGAATCGGGTCAGGTCGATCGAACCCAGGCAGCAGCAGCCGTAGGCCGGCAGCGACTGCTCGCTACAGGGATTGCAGCTCTCGATCGTCTCGCAGTACGACAGGTTGTTGTCGCGATTGATCGTGTCGATGAAGAGCACGCCGGGTTCGGCGTGGTCGTAGGTCGACCGCATGATTTGGTCCCACAGGTCGCGGGCCTTTACGGTGCGGTAGATCCAGGCACGTTCACTGCCTTCGCGCAGACGCGCGCCGGAGGCCTTCTGCGCTTCGCCCGGTTCGGCTCGGTGAACCAGGTCCACCTCGCCATCGGCCAGGACGGCCTGCATGAACGCATCGGTCACGGCGACAGAGAGGTTGAAGTTTTTCAGTCCACCATCGTCCTTGGCGTGGATGAACTCCTCGATGTCCGGGTGATCGCAGCGCAGGACGCCCATCTGGGCGCCGCGTCGCGCACCAGCGCTTTCCACGGTCTCGCACGAGCGGTCGAAGATCTGCATGTAGCTCACCGGCCCCGATGCGTGGCTGCGCGTGCTGCCGACCCACGCGCCGCGTGGGCGAATGCGCGAGAAGTCATAGCCCACGCCGCCGCCGCGCCGCATGGTTTCGGCGGCTTCGGTCAGCGCGGTGTAGATGCCGGGATAGCCATCGTCGACTTGCGCGATGGAGTCGCCGACTGGCTGCACGAAGCAGTTGATGAGCGTGGCCGCCAGGCGGGTGCCTGCGGCGGACTGGATGCGACCGGCCGGGAGGAAGCCCTGCTGCAAGGCCCACAGGAAGGCTTCACGGTGCTGGTCACGACGTTCTGCTTCGACTTCCGCGAGCGAGCTCGCGACGCGGGCGTTGACGTCCTCGATCGACGTCTCGTCGTCCTTGCAGTACTTCTCGCGCAGGACATCGAGGCTGATCGATTGCGGCTCCAGCGCCGCAGTTGCGGGGACAAGGTCTCTGAGGTTCATGAAAACTCCTCGGTAACGGGGTACCCACTCGGCAAGGCGCTGCCGGGCCGCTCGCGTTGTCGCGAGGCAACCAGCAACGCTCGGATGCGCTTTGTGGGCGGGTGGGCGGCGGACAACCTTTGCAGGCCGATCGGTGTGCCGCCCAGCGGGGGGATGGCCCGGACCAGACGGGGTCTGATCCGGTGTTTGGCCACTGTTTGGCAGCGACCGCGATTGAAGGGCTGACTTCGCGCCGGGAGGGCGCCAGGCCTGTCAGCTGCCTGCTGGGAAACGACGCTTTCCGAAGGGGTGCATTCCCTCGGGAAAGAGCCGCGAGCACCGCTGGCCGTCCTCGCGAACGGCTTTCCGGCCGGTCAACAGGCTGGACGGGAGCGGGCCACCGCGGTCAGCCGCGCCGCCGGGAAGGCGATGCGACTGGCCACGGTGGTGCTCTGGATCTTCAGCGTCCGCGCCGCGGTGGCACGAACTGCCGGTCCTTGATGCGCCAGGTCGGCGAGACCGCGTAGCCGGTGGGCGTGCGCCGGCCGGTGTCCTCAAAGAGGCCGGTGGCGAGCAAGGGCGCGATCAGCGGTTCGTTCTCAGACCACGCCTTCACGCAGAACTCGTCGTCGGCAAGCGTGACACCCGACGGCGACAAGTTGCAGCTCAGCGTTGCCAGAGGCTCCGGCATCTCATCGTCGGCTGTGTAGAGCTCGACGTACAGGGCACCGCCGATGGGATAGCGGCCCACATGGATGGTGGCCGGGCCGTAGGGGGTCTGGGCAGAGCCGATGGAAGGCAGATTCATCGACATGATGGCTTCTCCTTGAAGGGGCCGGCCTGTGACGGCCGGTGGTTTCAATCGCGCTATTGCGGCAGCGGCTCCGTGTACAGCAGGCCGCACGCCATGGCGCTTCCGATGGGATGGCTGGCCAACTCGCGCGCCGTCGCCAACACCTCGTACGGCATCGCACCGTCGAGCCGGGCGATCTGGAACCCAGCGACATCGGCATGCACCTGGTAGGCAGGCCGATCGGCGCCGGCGACCACGAACGTGCGGCCAGCGGCGCCGGTGAGGACTTCGCTTTCCTTGACGAGATGCTCGAGTTCGTCGAGCGATCGCACCGGCAGCAGTTGCTGCATGGGCAGCGCGCGGATGGACAGATTCAGGTTGTTCACGGGGTCTCCTGTTGGTCGGTAACGACACAAGTCAGGCGGTGGCTTGCCGCGGGAATGCGGCTCGCCGGCCCACTCCTGGTGGCTGGGAACGCTGTGAGGACGGGCATGGGGCTTTGCCGTGTGCGACCCTCACCGGTCTGGTCCAGGAAGCACAGCAGATGAAGGGGACGCCACGCCAGGTCTTCGTCGATCTCGGCGACCTCCTCGGACGTGGGCTCCGGATCGAAGCCCTCGAGCGGCTCGTCCAGCTTTCCGGCGATGCCCCAGAGCACGAAGACGAACAGCAACAGCACCTCGGGCCGCATCAGTTGAGCGGGCATGGGGCCTCCTGCGACTCGTCGGCGACGAGCAATGGCAGTGCGAACAGATCGCGCTGCGTGGCCTGCGATGACGTCGACGCCTCGTGGCGTCGGATCTGCTCGTTGAGCCACTGAGGATTCGCCGTCAGCTGGGCCGCGGCGAAGTGGGGGTCGCTGTAGAACAGCTCCTGGGCCCACTGGGGATAGCGAGCGATGGACTCACGAAGCCAGCGGCGCGCGTTGACCAGCAGCCATTGGCGCAACCCGTCCACGTCGACCAGACCGAAGTACGCAGTGGGCGACAAGGGGCTTGTGCCGACCACCCGAACGCACGAGGCGAACGAGAACGGAAGGTGATCGTTCGACGGATTGGTCAGTGCCCAGTCCAGGGTCTCGATCTTCTCTTCGAGTGGCGTCTCGGGATCAGTCAGCTTCTTCAGCTCCTGTAGCAGCACCCAGTGCAACTGCACGACGGCTGCCTCGCTCCACTCGGGAGCGTCCTCGACTGCGATCAGATGCCTCAGTGCGTCCTGGGTCTGTGGCGGCAGTTGATGCAACTGCAGGGTGTGGACGGCATCGGCGTTGCCGGGGATGGGGTGGTTCTCGTCGAGGTCAAACAGCGAACCTCGGATGCAAGCGTTGGCGACACTCATGTTGAGCATTGCTGCCTCCATGGGAACGCGAAGCAACGCCCATCCCCGAAGGGGCAGCAGTTGCCCCGCGGGGGTTGAGTGGGTGGCCGGTCATGAACCGGCGTATAGGGCTGGCTTGGGCGGCGAGAGCCGCTGGATCGGTGTGCCAGCTACCGATCGGGAAAGACCTTTCGGCGCACGACGAAACGGGTCGCGCCTCGAAAGGCTGATCGGCGGATGTGGATGTGCCCGGGGACGGGCGGCGCGTCGGTTCGACGCTCTAGAGGGCTTGCCTGATTTGAGGTGCAGGGCCAGCTACTGCACAGGCTAGAACCTTAGCGCCTCGCCTCGGGGGTTGTCAACGACGAAGCGACGGGCGATTTGGAGGGGGGGTTGGACCCGCCTTTACGGTGGCGCGCGCCGGCGGCGCTCGGGATGATTGAGGGACCCGCCCAACTCCCCTTGGATAACGGAGCACGCCATGAACACAACTCGACTCGCCGTCATCGACACCGGCCAGGTGAACGAGCGCATTCTCAACAAGGACGAGTACCGGGCAGACTTTCGCAAGGTCGAAGGCGCTTCGCTGAAGCGGACCACGCACCTCTCCAGCCCGCATGCCAAGCGCATGTTCGCGCGCTGCTTCTACAGCTTCCAGGCATCGATGTACTTCATCAGCCAGCTCGGGCGCGCGAAGCTCGACCACGAGGTGGTGGAGCGCATCGAGCAGAACATCAGGGAAGCGCTGGACGCTGCGACCGACGAGATCAACAAGGCGATTGACCAGGCCGAGGCGCTTCTGAAGCACCACAACATCGAGACGCTGGCTTCCTACGACACGGTGCCGCTGCAGGAACAGATCGGAATCACGTCCTCGTTCGGCAGGCGCTACTTCGACCTCATGCACAAGCTCGACATCGTCATGCCGATGATGGAGACGCTGGCGATCGAAGAGATCATCAGTGAACGCGAGCTCGAGACGCGCCGATCGCTCTACAAGCGGGTCGTGCTGAGCATCTCGACCAAGGCGCGCAATCTCTGGATGGGAGTGCGGCGGCGCATGAACGAAAGAGATGCACGACTGGCCGCGGAGGCGGCCGGGGCTAAGCCGCAGGCCTCACGGCCGGCCAACCGGGGGGCCAACGATTCCATCGCTCGCGATGCGGCGCCAGAAGATCCCGTCGTCGAAGCCGATGCGGGGGCCGCAGGGGATCAAGCGGCCGCGCCCGTGCCGTCAGAGACGCCGGGGTCGGAAGTCGTCGGTCAGGAGGCCGAGGCGGTGGCCGCGAGCGACTAGCTGTCGAGGCCGAGTCGCACGACGATCCACCGCCGGAGCGCCGCGCTGCCTTCGGCGTCGGCAACCAGTTCCTTCGGTGTCTTTCCTTCCAGTTCGGCGATGGGAAGCGACACCCAAAGCGAGTAGCCGAGCGCTGCTGGGATGAGACGCTCTGGTGCTTCCTCGAGTCCAAGTTCCAGCAAGAGCCTGCGGACATGGGCGATGGCCATCAGGTCAGCTGGCATGGCTTGGGAATCAGGATCCGAACCCAGCACCGGCCTTCAGTCCGGGCGTTCGCTCGAGTAGTCGACGCGTCGGTAGCGGTCCATCACCCGCATCTCGACCACACCGAGCCAATTGGCCACCACGTCCGGTGACTTGCCGCGACGAAGCTGGCGCAGCGCAAAGGTGTGGCGCAGGCGGTAGGCCCCACCCTCGACCAGGCTCTTGTCGATGCCGGAGGCTTCGAGGACCGATTTGACGGCGTCATAGTGGGTCACCTTGCCCCACTGCTTGCCTGAGCGCGTCGCGGGAAACAGGAAGTCGCCGGCGAGCCCCTGTTCCTTGCGCACCTGTTGCCAGTACGCCAGCACGCGACCGGCCCACTTGATGATCGGGGCTTCCCGCTCGGGACTGTCGCCGTGCGCAGGCACGTGCACTGTGCTTGGCACGCCCTTCTCGTCACCGGTGCGCACCACGGGGGAGGTCAGGCGGAGCACCCGGACGTCTGCAGGGGTCAGCCCTGAGCCGAGATGCAGCGCGACGGCGGACCGATTGCGCAGTTCTTGCCAGGTGATATCGGCGCCGCGGCGCCCCGAGCGGGGCAGGCCGGCAGACAGGTAGTTGACGAGGACGCGGGCTTCGGTGGGGGCCAGGTAGTCGGGCAACGTGTCGCGCCGGTTGGCATTGGCGTAGAGCCATTCCTCACGGGAGTGCAGCAGCGTAGCGGCCGAGCGGTTTGGGGAGCACGACGCATCGGCGCGTGCGCGAACGTCGAGCACGCCATCGATGAGGGTCAGCAGGCGCCACGCATGGCGAGGCGTGAACTTGCCTGCCTCCTTGAGCCGGCTGGGTTTCGCGCGCGCCGCCGCACTCGGCTCGAGCCGGCTGTTGATGAAGGCGCCCAGGTCTGCCTCGGTGATGCTGTCCAGGCTCACAACAGGCGCCTGGCTCAGACACCACTCGGCGAACGCCTGCCAGAGGACCGTGTAGGCCCGGACGGAGGAGGCCAGCGTGATCTTGCGCGAGACCGAAGTTCGTTGATGTGCGAGCCACTGATCGAACGCCTCTTGAAAGCCCCGCGCTTGTGCTGCCGGGTCGGAATCGTCGAACAGATCGAGGGGCTGGGGGCGCATGGAGGCAATCATAAAACCGAACCAACGGCGGAGGGTGTTGCTTCCCAGCATGCCTGCGCTCCAGGGACGTGCCGAGCCTCAGAAGAAGCCTGCCAAGAGGCGAGCGAGCGGCGGCGCCGTTGGTTCGGTTTCGAAGATGACTGGGTGGTCGCCTTGTGTCCCTCGTAGTGATGCACCGCAAAGTAGGACCGAGAACTCCCCCCATCGGAGGGCAGCCATCGACTCGCTCGTTTGGGCGATCGGTTTGCCAGTGGTCCCGCGTAAACATGGGGGGTGGACGCGCTCGAATGGAGCTTGCCCGCAGACGATTTGCATGGGCTGTTTCGATCCGTCGGGTCGCAGCGGAGAAGGAACGTGGAAACTATGCGTTCACCGAAGCGCGATTGGATGCATGTCGAGGCGACGCGCGTAACCCATGTGGCATGGCTTGACGGAGCGCAGACCGCAAGCACTCTGGTGCATGGACAACAGGAAAACACCAACCGGGCGGCACGCCGCTGGAGCAGGCAGACGGATCAATCTCAGGACGATACGAACCATGACCGAGCAGGGCAGGGCCGCGGAGGGACCGCAGGTCGACGTCGCGGGCAAAGCGCAAGGCTGGGACTACTCGCCCGACGCCGGTGAAACAGCTCGCGCGATGACGGCCAATGCGGTGGTTTCGGCGGTGGCCAACGTCCCCCTGCTCTTGGCCGCCGTGGCTCTGGTCGTCTACATGGCCTTCGAGGCGGGGTTGAGCACACCGGGTGCAGTCTTCGGGGCTCTCGGCTTGACGGCATCCGGTTGGCGGTGGTCGATGAGCAAGCGCTACCGCATGCGTGAACCTTTCGACGAGGGGACGGAGCGATCGGCACGGCGTGAGGTCGAGCTCAACGCCGGCTTGTCAGGCCTCATGTGGGGCTACGGTGCACTGGCGATCTACCCCCACCTCCGGGAAGTCGCGCAGATCGCCTACCCGATGCTGCTGGCCGGATCGGCCGGCGTGGCGGCCCTGTATGCACCCCTGGCGGGGCGCGCTTACCTCTACATGATCGTTCCGCAGGTGGCATCGCTGGTCGCCGCGCACCTGGCCTTCGACGGCCTTCGCTCGATCGGGCTTGCGGCCATCGTTGCGGGCTTCGGGTTCACGATGCATCGGTCCGCGCAGTTGTCCAAGGCAGCTGGCCAGCGGCTCGCCCGTGCCCTCCTGGGGTAGTCGTACTTTTCGTGCAGATTGGTGCGCTTTCGCCTGAAACCCAGTATCCATGCGGGTTCCCGGCGGGCGCCACCCTCGCAAGATGAGCGCCCGACTGCCTTGGCGGCGGCCGTGGCGGTA
>Ga0209369_1000513_pt1 | contig 47125 bp, 41 predicted proteins | sample EBPBio142010_DNA_FD_185865 | JGI IMG/M metagenome (GOLD analysis project Ga0209369, IMG submission 185865) | Wastewater treatment Type I Accumulibacter community from EBPR Bioreactor in Madison, WI, USA - Reactor 1_10/4/2010_ DNA (SPAdes)... | ecosystem: Engineered > Bioreactor > EBPR >...
GCAGCGCAGGCTCGCTGAGGGGCTCTCCAAGAAAGACGTACTGCGGTGTTTGAAACGGTTCATTGCACGTGAGGTGTACAACGATCTCAGGCATGACCTCATCGCGGCTTGACATCTATAGGACCGTACCAGGGCGCATCATTTGTGAGCATTGCCCGTCTTACCGCTCCGAGCCTTCGTCACTTCCGATTCTTGCTGCTCAACGTGTTGACGCGGAAGCTCTTGCCCGGGATGCTGAACAGCGAGGATGGATCGATGAGGCAGCCCGGCACCATAACCTCATTGCCAGGCTCGACGCACTCATTACTGACACGGAAGCACAGGCCGGATGACCACCAAAAGCATGTTGCACCAAATCGAGCGGGCATGCGCACAGATTGCCGATAATGGCGTAGCCATCACCTTTGTGAAGGTTGCTGAGCTCACCGGTATCGCCCCCTCAACGCTCTACCGAAACCAGAATATTCGCTCCGTAATTGAACACCACCGAAGGAACGCCCCAGACGACGCGATCCTTGTACTCACCGACGAACTCACTACACTCCGCGCAACTATCGAAACACTCGCCACGAAAGTTCGACACCATGATGCGCAGCTGCGGCGTCTTAGCGAAACAGAATAAGATTAACCGGCTAACCCATAGAGCCAAGCACTATTAGCCGGATAATCCGCCGACAATGCGCTCGGGGAATCGTTCAACGCTGCGCTCAAACGCGAACTCCTCCACGGCGAGGTGGTGTTCGCTGACGCGCCGACCGCGTACCGGGCCGTGTTCGGGTGGGCGAACCGCTACAACACTCGAAGGCGGCACTCCGCGCTTGGCAACATTGCTCCGAACGTCTACGAGGCCAACACCTCCGCTACGCTACCCATGGCGGCATGACCACCTGTAACACCGTGCCCACGATCAAGGGTCAAGGCCCGTGGGCGGATCAGTTCAAAGGCACGCAGAGCGGCCAGTCACCTACGGAATCACGCCCCGGACGAGAAGGCATTTCCATTCTCAACGTCACCTGTTCCTGCACAAGCCCCACACACCCTAGATCGCGGGCACCTGGCTCGGCAGCATCACCGTGATGCGCAAGCCACCACCGTCGTTCGCGGACAGGTCTAGCGAACCGTTCGACCGCTCAACGATTGCCGACACAATCGATAGTCCGAGACCGCGGTTCGTGCCACCGGTGCGGCCCTTCTGGGTATTAAACGGCTCGGTCAGCTGACCCAGCTGTGCCGCATCAACCACCGCGCCGGTATTTCGCACCGTGAGCTCGGCACGGGTGCCGCCATCGCGCATCCGTGTGCTCACCGTCACACTGCCGCCATCAATATTGTGCTGAATCGCATTCTGAATCAGGTTCTGAGCGAGCTGGTGAAACAACCGCTCGTCACCGAACGCGGTCGCGGGCGCCAACGTGCTCTCAACAGTCAGCTTTCGTTCGGCGAACTGTGCCCGGCAGTCACGCAGCACAGCGGCAACCGTGCTCGAAAGGTCACACTCGGTTGGCTCGACCCTGTCCGCCTCAAGCTCGGCGAGATCGAGCAGCGACTCAACGGTGCGGATACTGCGTTCGTTTACCCGCTGCAGTTTGTGCAACACTTCGCGATCCACCGCACCAGGCTTCGACAGCTGCACATCGAGAATCGCACGAGTCGTGGCCAGTGGCGTGCGCAGTTCGTGCGAGGCATTCGCCGTGAAGCGACGCTGCGCGGCAGTGGAACGCTCAAGGTTTTCGAGCATCTGGTCAAATGTTTGTGCGAGCTCAGTGATCTCATCATGCGGGCCGGTGAGCCCGATGCGGTGGTCGAGTCGCCCACCCGCGGCCAGTTTGGCAGCCTCGTTCACGGCCGCGAGCGGTTTCAGCATCCGGCCCGCCAAAAGCCACGCAGCCACCGAACTCAGCACGGCCAAACCGATCAACGCAATGATCGACACCTGCAGCAAGAGCGTCAGCAGATCGGCCTGGCTCTCGACCGCGATTTTGATGTCGTCGGTAATAATACTCGGGTCATCGACGGCAATTACCAGCGGCTCCTGGGCGGTATCGCTACCGTCAGAATCGAACCCGTAGTATGGCACATAACCGATGAAAAGCATCATCAGCGTCAACAGTGCACCACCGCACAGAATCATCAGCAGCGCATACCAAAACGCCAAGCGCGTGCGGGCAGTGAAGCGCTGCTGGCGGTTGCCGAACGACGAAAGCAGCTTAACCATCGTAATCCCATTCGATCGTGTAGCCGACACCGGGTTTCGTGCGAATCATCCACGGCTCGCCAAGTTTCCGACGCAGTGAGCTGATGGTGACCTTCACCGACTGCGTAAACGGATTGGCGTTCTCATCCCACGCCTCTTCGAGCAGAGTTTCGGCACTGACCACTCGACCAGGCTCACGCATCAATGACTCGAGCACCGCGAACTCCTTGCGGCTGAGGGCAATATAGCGACCGTTACGAGTGACCTCGTGGCGAAACGGATCGAGCGTGACACCGGCCGCTTCATAACGGGTCGGTCGAGTCGTGAACTGGCGCCGCGCGAGCGCCCGCACCCGAGCCACGAGCTCGGCAAACTCAAACGGCTTGGCAAGGTAATCATCCGCGCCGAGCTGGAACCCGTCCACTTTCTGTTGTGTGCGCCGAGCAGCCGTCACCATCAAGATCGCGGGCCGCTGCTCTCGCAAATTCAACAGCCGGCACACCTCGTCGCCGCTCATCCCGGGAATATCGCGGTCGAGTAGCACTACCTCGTAGTCGTTGACATCAATGGCTGTAATTGCATCCCGGCCATCGGCGACAATGTCGGCCGAGATGGAATGCAGCGCGAGCCCGTCGTGAATCGCCTCGGCGAGGTACGGTTCGTCTTCAACGATGAGTACGCGAATGATTCCTCCCTGGGCCGGCTATGCGGCTGGATGTGGGCCGCTCAGATCGTGGCCAGTGGTCGTCAGGCCCATTCTGGCACGCAGCGGGTAAAAGAATCGTAAGCGTTTTGTTTTACGCTGCCGTAACCGCCACTCGTGTGAACTGGGCCATGTCCTGAACGGGCCGTCATACTGACGTCCATGCAGTAACTCAGAAATCGAAGGGTATCTCACTATGTTCCGCACACGCACTTCACGCGCTGCCGCCACCGCGCTCCTGATCAGTGCGAGCGCAATGCTCGCACTCGCCGGATGCTCGGCAAACGAACCCGAACTACAGCAGAACGAGGCGGCTAGCATGGAACAGTGGCAGCACGACTTCGACCGCTGCCTGAAAGAGAACGGTCTCGACTCGGCGAACGCCGGTATCCCAGTGAACCCCGACGGTTCGCCCATCGAAACGAACGAAGACGGCATCGACGTAGCGGTGGTACTGCAGAATTGCGCCGATCAGGTGGGGCCAGCTCCCCAGAGTGCCGACTCGATGACCGACGAACAGCTCAATGAGCAGCTGCTCGCCTACGCGAAGTGCATGCGTGAAGCCGGCTATGACGTACCCGACCCGCAGCCGGATGCAAACGGTTTCGTTGTTCAGCAGAACGGCGGCCCCGAAGCTGACCCGTCTGATATTGAGCGCTGCAGCCAGCAGGCCGGTCTCATTAGCCAGAGCGAGTAAGGGCTGTTGATGCCAAGAAAGCGAATTGTTATCGCCGCGACCGCAGCGGTAGTTGCGATTGCGCTCGGCGTCGCCGGATTCGTTCTGATGAACGACGCCAGCACTGACGAATCAGCAATGACCGTTTTACCAGCCGCTGAGACCGCCACTGTTACCAAAACCGACCTCGTTGAAAGGGTCGAGACGAAAGGTACCCTCAACCACGGCAAACCCGCCACTTATGGCACCCAGTTGACGGGCACCATCACTTCGTTAGCGGCACCCGGATCCAAACTGTCGGTCGGCACCGAGATGATGCGCGTGAATGAGCGTGCCGTATTTACGATGCGCGGCGAGGTGCCCGCCTGGCGAAACTTTGAAGAGGGCATGGCAGACGGCCGCGATGTGATGCAGCTTGAGCAGAACCTACAGGCGCTCGGCTACTTTGAAGACGAACCCGATGAACGTTACGGCTGGGCAACCGCATCCGCCGTCGCCGAGTGGCAGAAAGACAACGGATTCGAATGGAGCACCACGCTCGAAATCGGTCGGGTCGTGTTCATCCCCGGCGATGTGCAGGTGAGTGCACAGCAGGCCAAGGTCGGCGATGCGGCAAGCACCTCGGTGCTGGAAGTTACGGGCACTTCAAAGGTGGTGACCACCGAAGTGCCTTCGAGCATGCGCAGTCTGCTGCCGGTGGGTGCCAAGGTTGATGTGAAACTCCCCGATGGCATAACCACCCAGGCGGTTGTGGAATCGGTTGATCCGCCGGTTGAAAAAGACGACAAATCGGGACAGAAATCAGTGAAGGTGCCGGTGCAGCTTTCGCTCACCGACGCGGCTGCCGCCGAGTCCTACGCTGATGTGACCGTCAACGTGGTAACCACCCGCACCATCGCCACCGGCGTTCTCGCGGTACCGGTGCGGGCGCTGCTTGCCGAACCCGGCGGTAAATACGCTGTCGAGGTGATCAAGAACGGTGCGGCAACCCGGGTGCCGGTAGAACTCGGTTCGTTTGCCGACGACCTGGTTGAAATCACCAGTGGCGATCTGCACGAGGGTGACAAAGTGGTGGTGGGCGAATGAGCCCCACCGGCCCACTATTGACGCTGAGCGGTGTGTCGCGAGAATATGGCTCGCCACCAACAACGGCGCTCGATGACGTGAGTTTCACCGTCAACGCCGGTGAAATGGTGGCGATCACCGGCCCGAGTGGTTCGGGCAAGTCAACGCTCCTGAATCTTATTGGAACACTCGACCGGGCCAGTGCGGGCGAGATCACCATCGCCGGCCATCTGGTTTCGGAAGCGAGCGATGCGAGACTGTCAGCGTTGCGGGCACATCTGATTGGTTTTGTTTTTCAGCAATACAATCTCGAGGATGCGCAGACTGCCACCGACAATGTGGCCACCGGTCTGCTCTACACGGGTATGCCGTTGAAAGAGCGCCGTGAACGTGCCCGCAAGGCGCTGGAAAGAGTAGGACTGGGCGACCGTGCCGAACACACCCCGCGGCAGCTTTCGGGTGGGCAGCGGCAGCGCGTGGCGATCGCGCGCGCCGTTGTCGGTGATCCGCCGATGCTGCTTGCCGACGAACCCACCGGTGCGCTCGATACCCGTTCTGGTGCGCAGGTGGTTGAGATTTTGAAAGACCTCAACCGCACCGGCACCACGGTGTTGGTGATCACCCACGACCGTGAGCTGGCTGCCGGGTTTCGGCGACAAATCAACATCCGGGACGGTGTGCTCGAGTCTGATACACGCCAGCAGGAGGAGGGCGCCGCATGACACTCGATCGAGAAGAATCTCGCTCACACCTTCGCCAAGATGACCTGCTGCGCTTGGGGTGGCAGGGGTTGCGCGCGCATCCCGTGAGGGCAACACTATCGGCGCTCGGAATCGCGATCGGCATTGCCGCGATGATTGCTGTGATCGGCATCTCGCTGTCGAGCCAGGCAAAGATTCAGGAGCGACTGGCATCGCTGGGCACGAACCTGCTGACCGTAACAGCCGGCAAGTCGTTTAGCGGAGACTCGGCCAGGTTGCCGACAGACTCGGCCGAGCGGCTCCAACGCATCGAGGGAGTGGAAGAGGTCGGCTGGCTGGGGAACCTGTCTGGTGTTGCCGCCTACCGCAGCAGTTATGTCGACCCGGCAGCCACCAACAGTTTGACGGTGGCAGCAACCGACACCGGTCTGCTTTCGGCAACGTCAAGCGAGCTCCAAACCGGCAGCTGGTTCAACGACGCGACCAAGCAGTATCCAACCACGGTGCTCGGCGCAACCGCAGCCAAGCGGCTGGGTATCATTTCGCCCGGTTCGATGGTCAACATCGGCGGCCAGAACCACACGGTGTTGGGCATCCTGAAGCCGTCGGCGCTCGCGCCCCAGCTCGACACTGCGGTGCTGGTTGGTGCGCCTCTTGCCACTGAGCGCCTCGGTTTCACCGGGTCGCCAACCACGCTCTATGAGCGTTCAACGGATGCTTCGGTTGAGTCGGTGCGTGAACTCATCCCGGCAACTATCAACCCGAAGTCACCCAACGAAGTGAGTGTGAGCCGGCCATCCGACTCGCTCGCGGCGCAGCACGCGATCGACACGGCCTTCACCGGGCTGCTGGTGGGGGTGGGTTCGATCGCGCTGTTGGTGGGTGGTATCGGCGTGGCAAACACCATGGTGATAACCGTGCTTGAACGTCGACGCGAAATCGGGCTGCGCCGCGCACTGGGTGCCACTCGCGCGCATGTGCGCAAACAGTTTTTGGTTGAAGCGGTGATGCTCGCCACCTATGGCGGTCTTGCCGGACTCGTGCTCGGCATAGGCTGTACTGGCGCCGTGTCGCTGCTTAATGGCTGGACGCCCACTGTGCCGCCGCTGATTGCCCTGCTGGGCGTGGCGGTAACCATCGTTGTGGGTGCCGTTGCCGGTATGCTTCCCGCGATGAAGGCGGCTCAGGTTTCGCCGACCGAGGCGCTTGCTGCCTAGTTGTGCAACTGATGGAGACCTATGACAATGGGGCCTGTGCTTTCTATTTGAGGCGCTCGTAGGGGGTTTGTCCTCCGAGAGCCCCGTGGGGTCGATCATAGTTGTAGTGGTCTTCCCATTGCTGGAGCCGTTCAGCTAACAGGTTCGCGTCGTCGATGACTGCACCCGGACGCGGGTGCAGTCATCGATTGCGGTGTACTGGTAGTAGCGTTTCTTTCGGCCTGTTTGTCCAAGCGGTTCAATGAACTTCACGTCGACCTGCAGGGCATGACCGGGCCGTTGCTTCTCGTAACGCTTCCACCTCGTCTGGGTGCGCTGGGTGTGATGCCCTTTCGAGTGAGAGTTAGAAGGCTTCTCGAAGGTGTCCCCGGTGGCCACGCTGGTCTTTCAGTGGGCTCGTTCGTCCGGGGTTCATTACACCACTCTACGGGGCACTACTCCACCTTGAGTGGTGATCCATGCTAATCTGGTCGCACACCACCCGGCCCCTCAGGGGCCGGGTTTTTCTGTGTGAACAGCCACTGTTGAATCATGACGTTAACAAACAACCGTCGAGATTCGCAGTTCGTAATTCAGTCGCCGCTCGCCTGCAGCTGCCGACAAGCCCACTCCCAGTCGATGCGTTCCTGTTCCAAACGAACGGAACGCCCGAAGCGATCCGTAACCAGGCTTTCGTAGAGACGTGCCTCAGCGGGGGTCAGTTGTGGCAGTGCTGCAGTCGATGGAGTGTCCTCGTTACCCCACCGCTCCTCATGGGCCCAGAGCGTTTCCTCGTCCATCAGGATTGATGTCACGTGTGGCAGGCTGCCGCGAACCCGATTCAGTATTGCGAAGCCATTGGTATCGATGTCACCCCAGTAGCGCACCGATATTCCGTGCAGCCACGCGAGCGAGGCGGGATTATTCGCGTCGTACCCTTTGCCCCAGAGCACCACGCCCGCGGCGGGCACTGGCACCGAGAGGTACGTGATTTCGTTCTCGACAATGAGCGCCTCACGCACCTGCACAGCAAGTTGCCCGAGTTCATTCGTGCGAAACGAGCCTTCGGTCAAACCGTTCGGCATCCCGAGTGGCCGGGGGTCGAAGCGCATCCTCACAAAGGACGGCTTCACTGCGAAACCAAGCTCGAACTCGATGCGCGACGCCTTCACCCCAAGAAACGCTGCAAGCACTGAGACATGGCGCTCGATCAGCTTGGTGTCCACTCCAGGAGCGGTGATCTCGCGTAAATAGAGGCCACGGCCTCGGTGCGCGCCGATCCACTCGTATGCGGCGAGTATCTGCGCCCACTCGTTCGCAACCGCGAGTGCGCGTAACGGGTTGGCGATAGCCCACTGCCGGGGAATCTCAGGAGATAAATTGATCAGCTCCCGAAAACGCGCGACATCCTCGCGTGCCTCGAGTATTGACCAGGCCTGATCCCACGAAGCGACTATGGCCCGCACGGGCACCACATGTCGACCGCCGCGCGCGATGGTCGACAGATCATACCGTCGCCCCGCACCCGCACCCGCGCCCCGAATCAGTGCGTCCTTCCAACGACGGGCATCTTCGACGCGCTCTTCGATCTCAGAAGCGCTGGGGCCATGCAGCACAACCTCGATTGGCGTGAAGTCGGCTCCCATGGCCGAATCTCGAAGCAGCGCACCACTGTTCCAATGCCGTCGCACCCGGGCTTCGATGTCGCCGGGGGTGGACCATGCACGGCCGGCGCTCATCGGGAGGCCTTTCGGCGCTCGTGAAACTCCTCGATGCTCAGCGTGTGCAGCCGCGAGCGCGCCCCTGTCGGGTTGTCTACGAAGCCGATGGCGCTGATGAACGGTTCGATGACATGAACCTTTTGTAGCGGTGTCACAATGAGCAGCTGCAAGCCGAGTTTTCGGAACAGTTCGAGTGCGTAACGGGTGGAGTCATCAGATCCGCGACCAAACGCCTCGTCGATAACGGCAAACCGGAAGTCGCGCGTCTTCTGCGCCCCCCATTCCAGGCCGAACTGGTACGCCAGGGACGCCGCAAGTACCGTATAGGCGAGTTTCTCCTTCTGACCGCCCGACTTGCCGTCGGAGTCGGTATAGTGCTCGAATTCCTCCCCAGTGACTCGATCCTGCTCGCTCGCCGCGAAGACGAACCAGTTGCGCACATCGGTGACGAACTGGGCCCATCGCCGGTCTCGGTCCGCGTGCTCGGGTCGGCCGCGAAATCGCTCGATGATGCGTTTCACCTCCGCGAAGCGCTGCTCTGCGCCGAAGCCGGCGGAATCCATAAGGTCGCTCGTTGCGGTGCGCAAGTCGGCCTGGAAATCCCTGACCTCCTGGTTGACAGTCGGCTCAGCGACGATGCGGATCACCCGGCCCGGGCGGTAGTCGATCGCCGCGAGCGCTTCGTTGATGCGATCCACTCGGCTGTGGGTTTCGTCTCGTTGTCGCCGCAACCAGGTGTGCAGGCCAGCGAGATCCTTGACGGTGTTCTTATCGAGTTGGGTCTTGAACTCCTCCTGAAACCTGGGCAGGTCATCGAGCAGCACCCGACGATGCAGCTCACGGAATGCTCCGAGGGCCGCCACGCTCGGGTCGTGCTCGGCCTTCAACTCGGGCCATTCCCGGAGCATGTCGTTCATCTTGGCCTGCACGCTCGTGGTGTGGCCGTTGATCTCGCGGTTGACAGCGGTGGATCGCGAATCGATCTCGTCGGCCAGCGTCGTGCGAAGGAGCGTCAACCCCTCGATGGAGCGCCGAGGGCGTTTGCCGCTGAGAATGTCTTCGAGCACAGAGTAATGCTGCCTCACCCGTTCGAGGGCACCCTGATCCAGAGCGCTGATCAGCGTCTCCTCCTGCTCGAGACTGCTGTCGATCCCGGTCAGGGTGCTCGAAAGAGATCCGATCCTCTCGTGAATCGCGGCGAGATCACTCGCAATCCGCTCATCCTCCTCACCGATCCGAACGAGCTCTGCTTCAATCTGTGCGAGGCGCTGTGACCCGGCGAGTAGACGCTCTCGCTCAGCTGACAGATCGGCGATGAGCCGCTTAACGGAGTCGGTGTCGACTTCCTCCCACGAGGTGATCTCCGCTAAGCGTTGGAGTGCTTCGCGTGCTGCATCCAGCTGATTCTTCTCGCGCTGAAGCGCCGTGAGCTGGCCGAGTACTTCCCGGTGCTCCTTAACGATCGCGTCGTACTCTTCGCGAAAGGCCTGCAGCTGGCGCTCAGAGGATCGCCCGAGCACCCAGTTTTTCGGGCCCAGGCGACGGTCGTCTTTCTCGTGCCGGTCGCCGTTGCGAACGAGGCCCTGCTTCGTCACTGCGCGATCGGCGCGGTTCAGCGCCTCCACCGAGTCGACTAAAAGATGCTCAGCCCGTCGCTGCAGCTCACCGCGAAGAAACGACTCAAACGGCCCTGGCTCGAGCGCCAGAATGTTGCGCAGGCGCAGTGCCCCGCCGCCGGTGGGCACGATGCGCACTTGCCGTGCCGGTACCCGCAGGAAGCGCAGCATCCAGCCGAGATGGGTACCGTTCACCCAGCGGGAGACCTCGGCGTAGTCTTCGTCGCTCACGAGCATCATGGTGGCGAGGCCGCCGAGCACGCGCTCTGCCGCCTCCCGCCATTCCTCGTGCCCCGGCGCGAGGTCGATCAACTCGCCAGCGAAGGGTACCCGATCCGCCGGATATCCGAGGGCGTCACACAACTTCGTGCGTACCGCGTCGAGGCGCGGGTCGACGTTGCTGCGGCGGTTCTCGCGTTCGGTGATCTCCGTTTCGACGCGACCTCTGTCTGCTTCGAGCGCGAAGCGGCGTCGACTGAGAGGGAGCTGGCGCTCTTCGATCGACTCGGCGGACTGCCCATTCCGTTCGATGGCCGCCGCAATCTGGGCCACGCGCTCGTAGAAGGCCCGCGCATCTGCTACGGTCTCGAGGCCCGCTTCATTCAGTCGAAGATCATAGCGTGAGCGGCGCTCAGCACGCTCATCGTGAGCCTGCTGTTGCCGCGCAGTCTCGCGATCGATTTCGGCGAGTCTATCGCCGCCGGCTCCCGCGCGTTCCGCGATGAGGGCGTCGCGCCTGGGCACGATGGCCTTACTCGCGGTCTTGAGGGATTCCCTCTCGGCGACGGCCGCTTCGTGTTCGGTGGTGACCCGTGACTTCTCTTCGGCGAGAACGGTCAGCAATTGCTCGGCAACGTACGGATGAATTGCGGCGCGCGCCTCGGCGAGCTCGTCGCGGCGCTGCACCGCGTCGTCGTACCGATCGCCAGCTTCGACAAGCGGGACGAGAATGGCAAGTTGTGCCGTCGCGCGCTGCACAGCCTCGTGCGCAAGGGTGAGGTTCTCGAAGTGATCCACGATATCGCGCACCCGCTTCGCGGCTTCCTCATCTTCGCCCTCGAGCATGTGGCTGCGCACGAAGTCAGTCAGGTTTCCAACCGACTTCATCGACACCGTCTGATGGAAGAGTTCCATGGCCTGTTCTGATCGGATGCCGAGCAAACGTCTCATCTTGCGTGAGTACTCGGGGAAACCCGCATCAATATCCGCGCCGCTCGCGCGAAGCCTGCGCCGCAGTGCAGAGAGATCAGTGCCGAAATCGGAGAAGTCGTCGGCGACTGTGAGCGTGCGCGGCGCGGTGACAAAAAAGCGCTCGGGCTGACCCGTGCGATCCACCTGGCGAAACACCTGCGCCAGCGTGACGTCCTCGTCGAAAGCTCTGTTGCGAAAGACCCCGAGGATTACCGAGTAGGACGTGTGGTCTCGCAGGCCCACCGGGCGAGACGCCCCGGTCTGCTCATTGCGCTCAGACTTGAAATGACCCTCGACATAGCTGCGCAGTGTGCGCTCACGCGACCCAGCACCGGCGGCCTTGTTATAGGCGATGCGGTGCGCCGGGAGCAGGAGCGTGCTGATCGCATCCACAAGCGTCGACTTGCCGGAACCGATGTCGCCGGTCAAGAGAGAAGTGCGCCCGTCGAGTTTGAGATGCCAGATGTGACGGTCGAAGGTGCCCCAGTTGAACACCTCGACGCGGTGTAAACGGTACCCCGGCAGGGCATCATCGTCGGTCGTGATCTCGAGCGCCGAGAACAGTGCGTCGGTCATTTGGCTTCCTTCATGGCGGAATCGTCTGCGTACGTTTTCAGCAGTGCGGCGAAGTCGCCCATCGTCTCCGCGTCGACGTACGCCTTCAGCACGCGCTTGACTTCCCACGCATCAGTCTGGCTGCGCAATTCCTGTATGAAGCCCATGTCGCGCAGCTGCACAATCGCACGAGTCGCACCATCGACGATGCGCGCCTGATTGGTGGAATCCTGCGCAAACACCGTCAGCAGGTCGACCATCGCTTCCTTGGTGAGCACGAGCCGCCCCTCGCTCCCGCCCGCCTCGAACTCGGCGAGGCGCTTGCGCAGCAACACCGCGAGCAAGCTCGCGTGATATGTGAGCGTACGGCGGCGGATCAGACGGGGGAGCGGCTCTTCGCCGTCGACCTCCTTCTTGGTGCTCAGATAGGCATAGCCTTCGAGCGCATCAATAATGACATCAATGCCGATTTCTGCGAAGTGGTCGCTCACTGCCGACCGGTACCGCTCCAACGCCGCCCATACGTGTTCATCCTTTTCGCGGTACACGACACCGCGCATCAGCGTGATGATCGCCGTCGCTGTGGCGTGCTCGTCGATGGTTCTCATGGGGCCTCTCGGGTGGGTGTCACAGTCGATCGATCGTGACGAGTGGCAGGATCATGCGCCGTTCGACGCCGTCTAACCCGGTGTACGGGATCGCCATCTGGCCGCCCTCGTCAGTGTGTACCGCGAGATCGTCGCGCGAATCGAGCGTCAGGTAGGCAATAATCTCTGCAGCACCGTCTTCCGGGGGATACATCTCAATAATGTCGCTCAGTGTGGCGGTGCTTCTCGGGGGCACGATCGCACGGATGTTCTTAGCGAGACGCTCGACGTCCACATGCCGCTGCGCGAACAGCGCCCCAAGGTCGGTGTCTTCGGCATCCGCAGGAGGGATCAGGCTGTCGACTGTTGACTCGGGGCGCACCTCATAGAGCGGTCGCTCGAACGGCATCACAATCGGTACTCCTGGTTCATTGATGCATAGTCCGATGTGGTCGTCAGTTGGGGGCTCCGAACGCACAGCGAGCGCCGCCGCCTCGATCGCCCGTGCCAGATCCAGAACTCGCCGGTTTTCAAACCAGACTCGGTCATCGAGGAACCGCCGCAGTTGCTCAGACAGTGTGCGCACGGTAGCCTGCGTGCGTTCGGCAGCCTCGGCCCAGTCATGGTGCAGCATCCGAATACGGCGATCCGCTTCAATCGTGGACATGCCCTGAAGGTCTGCAAGCAAGTCCGCCAATTCGTCTTGTCGCTCATCTGAGAGGAGGAAATCATAGAAGGCCTGAAAGCTTCGGCCCTGTTCTGAGCTTGAAATGTCGGCACGGTTGGTGATCAACTCGGCGAGAAGCTCGCCCTTACCCCCATCCCAGGCGGCGATCTTTTCGCGGGCAGTGCGATCCAATCGGCGAAAATTCTCCTCCACCTCTCGGAAATCACTCAGCAGCTCACGCGACATCGATGTGAACAACTGGTAGCGATCTTGAACGGCGACCGCATCGAGCGCGCCCGCGTCACCACGCCTGATCCGCTCGATCTCCTCATCGATCTCGTCGCGACGTCGGCTCAACTCATCAATGCGAACCTGCGGGTCATCAGCGGACCCGTGGACGATCTCACGCAGCAGCGAGACGAGGGTGTGCAGGCGGGACTCCGTTCCAACGAACGAGCGTTCTCGGAGTTGTTCGACCCAGCGGAAGGCCTTCTCAAGCGTTGCGGTTGCTTCATAGTGGATCTCGTCCGACCTTGAGGGATAAAACCTTCGTAGCCAACCGTCGTCAGACGATGACCACGCCTCGAGGTACTCGATCGGCCCGCGCGGGTAACGATTCGGCTCCGCCCGATGAATCGCGTACAGGTGTTCGTCAAGCAAACCAGCCAGCTCGCTCTGCGAAACTGCGCCCCGATTGGCCTCCAACAGGTGAGTGCCAAGAAACGACAGAATCAGAGCGACGTTGGATGAACGCAACAAACGCCACGCCCCATGACGCTGGGCAAGCTGATCCACCTCGTCATGCTGCACACTCAAGGCTATCGAAATTGAACGCGCAGCTGCTACCAAGATATGCCTTGAAGATACGGGAATGCGGTCGACCCCTCTGCTGCAGGCGATAGTCAAGAGCTCTACGTCGACCTGCGCGGAGCCGATGGTCCCGGAACTGCGGGATCACTGGCAGATGCTCGGGCTGATTGAGGCAGCGCTCGAGGGCGAAACCGCTGTTGCGGTGCACCGAGACATCAATGACGCCACGCAGACCGTGCTCGTAGATAAAGCATCGGTAACGACGACCACACCGACGGCCCCGAACGCCCCCAGCAAGCTGCCAACACCGGCTCCGATATGAACGGGTTTGCCGCCGCGGCTGCCGCGCTCCTGCTGCTCTCGGGCGCGGTGCTCGCGCTCGCGCGGCGCCGCGCGCAAAGCCAGTCACGACTGAGAGGGCCGCGGCGCGCCGATAAGTTCTCGGGTAGACGTTGCGCATGAACATTGTTCAGCGCTAGCGTTGATCGTTTCCCATTACGAAAGGCGCACCGTGGCTCTTCTCAGACTCACCTTTCACCACGCCAAGCCCTATTGGGCGTGGGTCGTCGGCGTGATCGTACTGCAACTGCTCGCTACGATCGCCGCGCTGTGGCTGCCCAGCCTCAACGCACAGATCATCGACAAGGGCATCACGCTCGGCGATATCGACTTCATCTGGAGCACCGGCGGCCTCATGCTGGCTGTGTCGTTTGCTCAGCTCGCCGCTGCCGTGCTCGGAGTCTACTGCGGTGCCCGAGTCGCGATGTCAGTCGGCAGAGATCTGCGCCGCGAAGTCTTTCGTAAGGTCGACTCGTTGTCGACTCTCGAAGCGACCAAGTTTGGCGCTGGCACGCTGATCACCCGCGGCACCAACGACGTGCAGCAGGTGCAGATGCTCGTGCTGATGACCATGAACTTCATGATCTCGGCTCCCATCATGGCCGTGGGCGGGATCATCATGGCACTGCGAGAAGATGCGGGCATGTCTTGGCTGGTTTGGGCGTCGGTCGCGATCCTCGCCGTCATCGTCGGCTTCCTGGTGTGGCTGCTGCTGCCGCTCTTCAGGCAAATGCAGGATCGCGTTGACGACATCAACAGCGTGCTGCGTGAGCAGATCATGGGCATTCGCGTCGTTCGCGCGTTCGTGCGCGAACCCTTCGAAGAGAACCGCTACCGCGTCGCAAACGAGAACATCACTCGCATCTCGGTGCAGGTGGGCAACGTCTTCGTGCTGATGTTTCCCATCATCATGATGGTGCTGCACCTCGCAACGGCCGCGGTGCTGTGGTTCGGCGGTCATCGCGTGGAGGCGGGCGACGTCGAGATCGGCTCGCTCACCGCCTTCTTGCAGTACCTGCTGCAGATTCTGATGGCAGTGATGATGGGCGTGTTCATGGTCATGATGATCCCGCGGGCCGTCGTCTGTGCAGAGCGCATCCGCGAACTGCTCGACACGGAGTCGTCGCTGCAGTTCGCCGAGAACGAGCAGGTCGCGACGCCGACGATCGGCCGGGTCGAGTTCAACGACGTCACCTTCGGGTTTCCCGGTGCAGAGCTGCCGGTCATCAAGAACGTGAGCTTTGTCGCAGAACCGGGAAAGACCACAGCAATCATCGGATCGACGGGCTCGGGCAAAACCACGCTGCTCGGGCTCATGCTGCGCCTCTTTGACCCGCAATCGGGCAGCGTCACCATCGACGGCCAGCCCGTCTCGGCGCTCACCCGCGCACAGTTGGCGAGCACGCTCGGCCTGGTGCCGCAGCGTCCGTATCTCTTCGGCGGCACGATCGCCTCGAACCTGCGCTTCGGCAATACCGACGCGAGCGACGAAGAACTGTGGGAGGCGCTGCGAGTCGCCCAGGGCGAAGACTTCGTGCACGAGAAAGACAAGGGTCTCGATGAGCCTGTCTCGCAGGGCGGCACGAGCGTCTCGGGCGGTCAGCGCCAGAGACTCTCGATTGCGCGCGCGCTCGTTGCGAAGCCGCGCGTCTATCTCTTCGATGACTCGTTTTCGGCGCTCGACGTCGCAACCGACGCGCGCCTGCGTGCGGCCCTACCATCGGCTACCGCGGGTGCGACGACCATCATCGTGGCCCAGCGCGTGTCGACAATCACCGACGCCGATCAGATTCTCGTGCTCGAAGACGGTGAGCTTGTGGGTCGCGGCACGCACCACGAGTTGCTCGAGAGCAACAGCGTGTACCAAGAGATCGTCAGATCGCAGTTGACCGAGGCGGAGGCAGTCTGATGGCGCGCGAGAAGCGAAACAAGAAGCAGACGACATCGGCTGGCTCGGGCGCAGTGAGCACCGACACCGCCGAGTTCGAGCTGCCCGACGACTACGCGCCGGCCACCGACGACTGGTCGGGCAGTCAGCCGACTCGCAAGGCGAAGGCGTTCTGGCCGTCGGCAAAGCGCCTGATGGCGCTGCTCGGCCCGGAAAAGATGCTGTTCGGGTTTGTAACCCTGCTCGTCGTCGCCTCGGTGGTGCTGACAGTGATCGCGCCGAAGGTGCTCGGCCAAGCGATGGACGTGATCTTCAACGGCATTCTCGGGGCGCAGCTTCCCGCGGGCGTGCCCAAGGAGCAGATCATCGAGGGCTTGCGTGCGCAGGGCGAAACCCAGTTCGCCGACATGCTGCAGGGCGCAGACATCGTGCCAGGCCAGGGGATCGACTTCGAGAGGCTCGGCTGGCTGATCCTCGTCGTGCTTGCTCTGTATCTCGTCGCATCGTTCTTGATGTGGCTGCAGGGTTACCTGCTGAACGGACTCGTCATGCGCGTCGTCTACAAGCTGCGCAAGGACATCGAAGAGAAGATCAACCGCCTGCCGCTGTCGTACTTCGACGGCCGCCAGCGCGGCGACGTGCTCTCCCGCGTCACCAACGACGTCGACAACATTCAGCAGGCACTGCAGCAGGCGTTCTCGCAGCTGGTGCAGTCGGTGCTCACGATTATCGGCATCGGCGCGATGATGTTCTGGGTATCGTGGCAGCTGGGCCTCATCGCGCTGCTCGCGTTGCCGCTCTCAGGCGTCATCGTCGGTATCGTCGGCGTACGTGCTCAGAAACTCTTCACCGCTCAGTGGAAGCGCACTGGCGACCTGAACGGCCACATCGAGGAGTCGTTTACCGGACACGAACTGATTCGCGTGTTCAACCGCGATACCGAGATGATCGAGGAGTTCGACAGGCGCAACGACGGCCTCTATGACGCGTCGTTCAAGGCCCAGGCGCTGTCGGGTGCGATGATGCCCGCGATGCAGTTCGTGCAATACCTCACGTACGTGCTGATCGCTGTCGTGGGCGCGCTGAAGGTCACCGCGGGGCAGATGACGCTCGGCGACGTGACCGCGTTCATTCAGTATTCGCGTGAGTTTGCGCAGCCCATTGGTCAAATGGCAGGCATGGCGAACATGCTGCAGTCGGGTGTGGCCTCGGCCGAGCGCACATTCGAACTGCTCGACGCAGACGAGCAAGACGCTGAGACCGTGACCGGGCACTTGCCGGAGCGCGCAACGGGCCACGTCGAGTTCGATCACGTGGCGTTCAGCTACGACCCCGAAGAATCGCTGATCAAAGATCTGTCGCTCGAGGTGCATCCCGGTCAGACCGTCGCAATCGTCGGCCCGACAGGCGCGGGCAAGACGACGCTCGTGAATCTGATCATGCGCTTCTACGAGCTGCAGGGCGGGCGAATTCTGCTCGACGGCACCGACATCACGAAGCTCTCTCGTGCCGAGCTGCGAGGGCACGTCGGCATGGTGCTGCAAGATGCGTTTCTCTTCGAAGGCAGTATTCGAGAGAACATTCGCTACGGTCGCCTCGAAGCAACTGACGAAGAGGTGATCGAGGCGGCGAAGGCCACCATGGTCGACCGCTTCGTGCGCCAGCTGCCTGACGGCTACGACACGGTCATCGAAGAGAACGCGTCGTCGCTGTCGGCCGGTGAGCGCCAGCTGCTCACGATCGCACGTGCGTTCATCGCGAACCCGTCGCTGCTGATTCTCGATGAGGCGACCTCATCGGTCGATACGCGCACCGAGGTGCTCGTGCAGCAGGCCATGAGCGCGCTGCGCGCAGACCGCACCTCGTTCGTGATCGCGCACCGGCTCTCGACCATTCGCGACGCCGACACCATTCTGATGATGGAGCACGGCGATATCGTCGAGCAGGGCTCGCATGAGCAACTGCTCGCGCAGCGCGGCGCCTACTACGAGCTCTACCAGTCGCAGTTCAAAGGCACCGATGAGAACGAGGACGCAGCGGAGCAAGAAGCCGCTGGTGGCGCGTCGGTCGCCGAGGTAGAGACGGGCGCTGACGCAGGCGCCGCTGCGGGCACCGACGCGGGCGCGCCGGCCTCGGTCGATTCTGCTGAGGCTGCCGAATAGGGTAGGCTCGTTAAGGCCCCTCATGTGGCGCTATCTTCGGAAACTCCCCCAGGCTGGAAACAGAGCAAGGGTACCGGGGCTCTAGCGGGTGCATGAGGGGTCTTACTTTTTTCGAAAAGGATCAGGGCAGGCCTCAGGGCAGCCGAATGCCGGTCGTGTCGATGCTGCGATGCCGATCCCGCTTGGTAATCGAGAGGCTGAGAATCGCAAGCAGTGCGCCGATCACCGCGAGCAAAATGCCCGCCCAGCCCGGCGCGAGATAGCCGAAGCCTGCTGCGATCACGAGGCCGCCGAGCCACGCGCCGAGCGCATTTGCGACGTTGAACGCTGCGTGAGTGATCGCCGATCCCATCAGTTCGGCCTCGCGTGCCATGCGAATGAAACGCGACTGCACCGCCGGAAGCAGCGCCGAGAACCAGAAACCGACCAAGAACACGGAGATGATGAGGCCCACAGGTGTCGCGGCTGTGGTGACGTAGAGGCTGAGCGAGACGATCAATGCTGCGAATGAGAGCAGGATCGCTCGGGGCCCATTTCGGTCGGCCATCCAGCCACCAAAGAATGTGCCGATGGTCATGCCGATACCGATCGCGCTGAGCACCAAGGGAACCGAGCTCTCGGGCAGCGAGGTGACTCTCGTGACGACCTCGGCGATGTAGGAGTAGACGGCGAAGAAGCCGCCGAAGCCAATCGCGCCGAGCGCGACCATGATCCAGATTCTGATGTTCTTGAAGCTGGCCAGGCTGCGTAGCGGGCTGAGAGTCGAGTCTCCCCGGTGCCGTGGCAGAAACCGCAGGCCAAGCAACAGGGTTGCTGCGAAAAGGATCGACACCAGCACGTAAGCCCACCGCCAGCCGAGGGTCTGGCCGATCCATGTGGCGAAGGGCACGCCGAGCACGTTCGCGATGGGGAGGCCCGACATTGCGATCGCGATGCCCTTGCCTTGGTTGCCTGGACCCATGAGGCGGGCCGCGAGCAGTGCTGCGGCGCCGAAGAAGGTGGCATGCGGCAGGCCGGCGATGAAACGGGCGATGGCGAGTGTCTCGAAGGTTGGTGCGACCGCTGAGGCCAGAGAGCCCGCCGTGAACGCGCCGAGCAGCCAAAAGGCGAGCGTCGTCTGCGGGGCCCGGGCGGTAAGCGCTGTGATGACCGGTGCGCCAACCACGACACCGACGGCGTAGAGCGTGATCAGGGTGCCTGCCTGGGCGATTCCCATTGCAGGACTGCTTGCGAAGTCGGGTAACAGATCTTCGGCGATATTTGGCAGCACGCCCATAGTTGCAAACTCTGTCACGCCGATTGCGAAGCCGCCGAGCGCGAGGGTGAACAGGGCCATGCGGGGCCTGGCAGGCGTGAGTGTGTGCAAAGGGGTTCCCGTCGGTAGCGAAGACTCCAGAATATGTGGCGCTGGTTTCCGGGGTGTTTCGGTTTTCGGGTTTTCGTTTTTCGGCCAGAATGTCGGTGGTGTATCCGAGACTGTGGGCATGAACTTCTTCACCGACCTTGACCGCCGCCTAGGCGCGTTGGTTCGCCTGCTGCCGGGTGATGCGTCGGTGCACACCCTGGGTGCGGCGGTTTCACTGCTCTCTGACGAAGAAGTTGTTCAGCTGGCCGAGGCCGCTGCGCAAGCGCGGCAAATGCTCGAACAGGTCTCCCTTGCCGCAAGCGCGGTGATCGGCGCGCGCTCGAGCCGCGAGCGCGGGCACTCGGGGCTCGCGCAGTCGCAGGGGCATCGCACCCCGGCGACGCTGATTCAGCAGGTGTCGGGCGTGACTCGCGGTGAGGCCATGCGGCAGATGCGCGTCGGCTCGGCGTTGATCGAGGCCGAGAATGCCTTGAGGCTTGAGACAGCCAACGAGGGCGGGGATTCCGACGTCTCTGGGCCGGCGCACCCGCTCGCTTCCGGGCAAAGCTCCTGGCGTACACCGCTAGACGCCGGGTTGCGCGGCGGCGTGCTCTCTTCGGCTCAGTACGATGCAATCGCTCGTGGTCTCGGCGAGCCTCCCAGCGGCGAGTCGGCAGATGACGGGCGCGTTGCGTGTGCCGCCTGGCTGCTTGCCGCGGAAGAACTTGTGGCGTATGCCGCAGACGTGCCGGTTGAAGAACTGGCAAAGCAGGCCCGCGCGCTTCGAGATCTGCTCGATCCGCTGGGCGCCGAAGCAAGATTTCTCGCGAAGTACGAGGCTCGGTCGTTTCGAATGTGGACCGATCACGAAGGTACGACCCACGGCAAGTTCGTGTTCGACCCTGAATCGGCCGAGTGGGTTCGAAACATCATCGATGCCGCACTCAGGCCTCGCCGGGGAGGGCCGCGATTCGTCAGTGTCGCAGAGCAAACGCGTGCGAAGCAGTTGCTCGAAGACCCGCGAACGAATGACCAGCTGGCGCATGACCTGCTTCTCGACGTGCTGAAGGTCGGGGCGACAGCCGATGCCGAGACGGTGTTCGGGGTTCGGCAGGCGGGCGTGAAACTCGTGCAGGTCGTGAATCGCGACGAGTACTTGCGGGGGCATGCAAGCGGCGGTGCGACTTCACCGACGGCGCGATTGCAAGAAAGCGGCGATGTGCTCCCTCGTAGCGCGGTCGAGAAGCATCGCTGCAACACCGGCGTGCAGCCGGTTGTCGTCGACGCGAAGGGCGACCCGCTGAACGTCGGGAGAGAGCAACGCTTGTTCACGCCGAAACAGCGGATAGCACTTGCGGTTCGAGACGGTGGATGCCGATGGACCGCCTGCGATCGGTCTGCATCATACTGCGAGGCCCACCACATCGATGAGTGGAAAGCGGACGGCGGACGCACCGATATCGATCGGGGAGTGCTGCTGTGCAGCTTTCATCACTTGCAACTGCACAATAACGGTTGGAAGATCACGCGGCACGAGCGAGGGCCGTTCTTGTTGCATTCGCCGCGGGGCTCGAACTCGCCGCCCGAGGCACAATACCCGCGAGATTCACCGCCGCTTCCGGGCTTGCCATCTTCATCGAGTTCACAGGCGCCGACGGCTTCGTTGCCGCAGTTTCCAGCGACTGAACTGCCTGTGCGCCCTGCCATCAGTTACGGCTGGCGCCTGGCAAACTCGCCGCCGAGGCGATTCAGTGAGGCGGCGTGACGGGTGTGTGAGGCTGCGTCAGGCCGCGTGCGAGGAATGCTGCGTGTGAGAAAGGACGTGCGGGGGAGCCGAGCATCGTAATGCCCCGTGAACACTACTTTTGCGGTGACGCGTGTAGCGGCGGGTCGCACTCGCGGACAGGGGCGCCAGAGCCGAATCCTTCGGAACCGGAACCTTCCGAGCCGGAACCCTCGGCGGCTGAACCTTCGGACTCGATAGGAGCGTCCGGCCTGAGTTTGAGCTCACTCACCAGCACGCCGGCGACGATGAGGCCCGCCCCGACAAGCGCGAACCAAGGTAGTTGATCCCCGGCGACCCAACCGATGAGCCCGGCCCAGACCGGCTCGCCCGAATAGATGATGGTGGCGCGCGTCGCTGACACGTGGCGCTGCGCCCAGTTCATCGTGAGCTGGATCACCATGCTCATGCCGCCGAGCGCCACCGCGGGTACGAGCCACCGCCAGTCGGCCGTGGGCACGCTTTCACCGGTCAGCGGCATTGCAAGAAACGCGAAGCCACCCGCAGCGAGCAGCTGTACCACGGTGACCCTGCGAAACTCGACACGCCTACTTGCGAAGGCACTGATCAAAATGACCTCGACGGCGCACGCAACCGCGGCGGCGACCGTGATCCACTCGCCGAAACCAAAGCTGAAGCCAGACGCACCCGGCCCGCCAAGCACGATGAGGCCAGCGAACGCGAGTCCGGCGCCGATGAAGCTCATCTTGCCTGGTGGCTTGCGCAGAAATGCCCACTGCATGAGGGGCACGAGTGGCACGTAGAACGCGGTGATAAAACCCGACATGCTGCTCGAGATGCTCTGCAGACCGATAGTTTGCAGGCCATAGCCGAGCGTGAGAGACGCGCCGATCGCGAGGCCGGCACCGAGCTCCGTCCAGGTGATGCCGCGCAGCCAACGCCAGAAGACGGCCGTCGCAACGAGCCCCGCGACGAGAAAGCGCACGCCCACGAAGAACATGGGGCCGGCGAAATCCATCGCCGTATGGATAATCAGAAACGTGCTGCCCCACAGAGCGGTCACGCCGACGAGAGCGAGCTCGTGCGCTCCGAGGCCGAACCGAGCTGGCTTCTGCTGATCCTTTTCGGTCACCACCGGGCCATCGCTATGCCGTGCCGTCGATGAACGGCGCGTAGATGCCGCTCACCTCATCGGCCAGCTGCTCGCTCGCTTGCTTGTCGGGCCCGGGCTGTGCGACGAGCACTGCGCCCCGAAAATAGGCGAGCTCTTGAATCGATTCGGCGATGTCTGCGAGCGCGCGATGACCGCCGCGCTTGGCGGGGGCACCGAAGAACGCCGCCGGAAACCACTGCCGTGACAGCTCTTTGATGGTCGACACGTCGATGCTGCGATAGTGCAGCTTTTCTTCGAGTGTCGGCATGTACTTGGCGATGAAACGGCGATCCATGCCGATCGTGTTGCCCGCGATGAGGGGGCGTCGCCCAGCGGTCACGTGCTGCGCAAGGTAGTCGATGACCTGGCGCTCTGCCTCTTCGACGCTCACGCCTGCTTCAATGCGCGGCAGCAGCCCTGACTTCTCGTGCATGCCCCGCACAAAGCTGTTCATCTGCTCGAGCGCCTCGGCGCCCGGGTTGATGACCAGCTCGAATCCCGGGTGCAGGGGAATGAGGTCGAAATCGGTAACGATGACGGCGATCTCGCAGAGCCCATCGCGGTCGGGGTCGAGCCCGGTCATCTCGCAGTCGATCCACACCAATTGGGTGGCTGGGGTGTTCGACATGACGCTCCTATCGGGGTGGCGGGCCGAACCAGTCTACCGTTCTGCCGGAGCGTCGTGAGCGGTCGGTGCGTCTGCAATGGTTCCAATGTCTGCGGTGGGTGCGCCCTCGGTGTCAGCCATTGGTGCGTCTGCGGCTTCGCCCGTAATGCGCCCGCCTTCGAGGCGAAGCACCCTGTCGCTCATGTGCGCGATGACGTCGGCGTCATGCGACACGAAGAGGTACGCGGTGCCTCGCCGCCTCTGCAGCTCGTCGAGCAGATCGAGCACTCTCGCCTGCACGGTAACGTCGAGCGCCGACACCGGTTCGTCGAGCAGCAGCAGCTCGGGCTCGCGGGCGAGCGCTCGCGCGATGGCGAGTCGCTGTCGCTGGCCTCCCGAGAGGGTGGCAGCTGCCTGCGCGAGTTGTGCCGGAGCGAGGCCGACCTCTTTGGCGAGCGCAGCGGCCCGCTGAGCTCGCTGGCGCTTCGGTACTGCCGCAGCGCGCAGCGCGTCTTCGAGCAGGCGTTGACCGCTGATGCCGCGCGGAAACGAGTCGAGCGGGTCTTGCGGAACCAGCGCAATGCGTCGTCTCATGAGCTGCTTTGTTCTTCTTTCAGCAGAGGATCGATCGACTCCGTCGATCAGAACCTCGCCGCGGTGCTGTGAGTGCAGGCCGAGCGCGACGCGAATGAGCGTGGTCTTGCCCGAGCCGCTCTCGCCGACGAGGCCCACGGTTTCGCCGGGGAACACCTGCAGTGACACTTCTTGCAGCACGGCCTTTCGGGCCGTCCCCTGCCCGAATCCGGCCTCGATGCCGCGAAGTTCGAGGCGCGGGGTCGTGACGTGGTCGCGGTCTTGCCGAGCGTCGACGGTTGATGTCGGTGGTCGGTGAGACACTGCTGTCGTCAACGAAGACATAGTGAGAGGAGCTTCTGATGAAGAATCTGCCGGTGGGTGATTTGTCGACGAACGATCTGCCGATGAAGTGTCTGCCGATGAGGTGTCTGCCGATGAGGCGGCATCAGCCCCGACGGCGAGTAGGCTGCTGCCGCGCGGTTTGCCCGCGGGCGACGCGGCGATGAGTTCGCGGGTGAACGCGTGCTGCGGTGACGCGAACACGGTGCGAGGGTCTCCGGCCTCGACGATGCGGCCGTCGCGCATGACGAGCACGCGGTCGGCGAAGTCGCGCACGCTCGCGAGGTCGTGACTGACGAGCAGCGCCCCTGCCCCGGAGTCGACCCTGCGACGCAGTTCTTCGAGCACGCGCACGCGGTGCCCGGCATCGAGCGCGGTGGTCGGCTCGTCGGCCACGATCAGCTCGGGTTCGGCGATGAGTGCCGAGGCAACAAGCGCGCGCTGACGCAAACCACCCGAGAGCTCGTCCGAGCGGCGGCGCAGTTGTTGCTCGGGCGTGGGCATGCCCGCCGCTGCGAGGGCGTCGATGGTGCGCGCCCGTCGCGCCTCGCCGCGCGGCAAGATGCGGTGCAAGCGCAGGGCGTCTCCGACCTCGTGCTCGAGGCGTCGCAGGGGGTCCAACCCGCCGAGTGCGTCTTGCGGCACGAGCGCAGCGCGCACCCCGCGAAGCGCGGCCCACAAGGGGTGGCCGTTCGGGGGTGCGTGATCCTCGCCGAGAAAAACTGTGCCTCGCAGCGACGCAGTGGCGGGTACGAGGCCTAGCAGTGCGCGTGCGGTGAGCGACTTGCCCGAGCCGCTCTCTCCGACGAGCGCCACGCACTCACCTGCGTGCACCTCGAGCGAGAGATCGTCGACGGCGGGGCGTTCGCGGCCTGGGAAGGTGATGCTGAGGTGTTCGATGCGCGTGAGCGGGGCAGCGCGGTGGGAAAGCGGAGTCGAGTCGTGAGTGGGCTGCGTCGAGTCGCGAGTGAGACGAGTCATACTGCTTGCCCCCGTCGTTCCAACGCGCGACCGAGCACCGTGCACGCGATACCGACGGTGAGGATCGCGAGACCGGGAAAGAACGTGAGCCACCACGCTTTCGTGAGGTAAGGTCGGCCCGCGTTCAGCATCGCGCCCCATTCGGGTGCTGGCGGTGGTGTGCCGAGTCCGAGAAAGCCGAGCGCTGCCGCCAGAATAACGGCGTGCCCGATGCCGAGTGTCGCAAGCACGAGCACCGGTCGCATGGTTTCGGGTAGCACGAGCGTGGTCCACACGCGCAGGCCGCTATCGCCCTGCAGTCTGGCCGCCTCGACCGAGCCGGCCCCGAGCATCTGCCGCACCCCGCCGCGCACCATGCGCGCGTATCCCGGTGCCGTCGAGATCGCGACCGCGACCACCACCGAGGCGACGCCCGGCCCGCGCACCGAGATGAGCAGCAGCGCGAGCAGCAGCCCCGGAAACGCGAAGAGCGCCTCGATGAGGCGGTCGCCGGCGTAACGAAGCGGGCCGAGTCCGCGGCTTCGGCTGCCGCCCGCGACCGAGCCGAGCACGAGCCCGCCCGCGAGCCCGGCGAGGGTTGCGGTCACCCCGATGGTGAGGGAGTCGCGGGCGCCGAAGATGACGCGGCTCAGCACGTCCCGCCCCGAGTCGTCCGTGCCGAAGGGGTGGGCGGGCGATGGGGGAGCGAATGCCCCGCGCGGGTCGATCGCGAGCGGCTCAAAAGGAGCGAGCAATCCCGGCGCCACCGCGCAGAGTGCGAGCAGCGCGACGCACGCGAGAGCGACCCAGCCGGCCGCGCCGAGGCCGCGACTCGCCAACGGCGGAGCGGGCGTGGCGACCTCAGCCATTCGCCATCACCTGCTGCAGCTTGGCTTCGGTGCGGGGGTCGACCCTGGCGATCGTGAGGTCGGTGACGAGCGTCACCACCACGTAGGCGAGTGCCGCGAACAGCACGACCCCGAGCACAACGGGAATGTCGCGCACCGTCACCGCATTGACGAGGGTGCGCCCGAGGCCGGGCCGAGCGAAGATGACCTCGATCACGGCTGCCCCACCGAGCAGAGAGCCGAGCGCCCAAGCAGTCATGTTGAGACCGGGCACAATGCCGTGCCGAAGAATGTGGCGCAGCCGCACCCCTGACTCGGTCTCGCCGCGAGCGCGGGCGCTCTCGACGAAGGGGGCGTCTCGTGCAACGTCAACGCCGGCACGGCACACCTGAGCGATGAACCCCGCGGTCGGGATCGCGAGGGCGAGCGCGGGCAGAATGATGCCGGTGAAGCCTCCGGTGCTGACCGCGGGCAGCCAGCCGAGCACGCTGGTGAACAGCAGCACGAGCAGGCCCGCGAGCCAGAAGTTCGGCATTGCTGCGGCGACGAGGTCGAGCGCCGAGGTCACCGCGCGGCCCGCCCGCGAGGTGCCGCTCGCCACGAAGACGCTTACCAGCGCGATGAGCCACGCAACCGCGAGCGATAGCCCCGCAAGCGCCAGCGTGGGCCCGATGGCATGCTGCAGCACCTGTGCGACCGGGATCCTTTGCGAATATGACACGCCAAGGTCGCCGCGCACGAGTCGCCATAGAAAGTCGAAATATTGCACGAGGATCGGGCGATCGAGCCCGAACTCGGCGCGTGCGGCCGCGAGAGCCTCTGCGCTGGCCTGGCTGCCCGGGCCGCCGAGCGCAGCCTCTGCCGGATCGCCGGGAATGAGCTGCAGTGCGGCAAAGGCCAGTGTCGCGACGATGAGCATCACCGCCGCGGCACCGGCCACCCGCGAAACCGCGGTACGCGCCCGACTCAAGCCGAGGCGACCTGCCCGAGCCACGGCGTGCTCACGGTCGGCAGCGCCGCGAAGTTCTGCAGATCTGCGCGGTACAGGAAGTGGTTCTGCTGGTCGTAGATCGGCAGAATGATCTGCTCATCGGCGATGAACTGCTGAGCGGCCTTGGCGGCGGCCGCACGCGCCTCGGGATCCTGCTCGCTGCCGATCGCGTCGAGCAGCTTGTCGAGCTCGGGGTTCGCGATCATCGAGTGGTTCGCGAAGTAACCGCTGGGAGCCGGCACGGTGGCGTCGCTGTGGTACAGGAAGCGCAGCACGTCGGGGCCGATCTTCGTGTACGGAGCACTCACGAGCTCGTACTCGTGGGCACCGAGCGCGCCGTACCAGGCGCCGAGGTCGAGCAGCGTGATCTGCACGTCGAAGCCGACCTCGCGAGCCGAGGCCTGAATCTGCTCGAAGAGCGCCTGCTCGGTCTGGGTTGACTGCGCGCCGGTCACGGGGAAGCGAACGGTGAGCGGCTTGCCGTCTTTCACGCGAATGCCGTCGGCGTTCTTTTCGCCCCAGCCGGCCTCGTCGAGCAGTTCGTTCGCACGCTCAGGGTCGGTCTTGTAGGCATCGGGCGACTGCAGGCCGAGCGGTTCGACGCTCGACAGTGCGCTGTACGAACGCTCGGTGGTGCCCTCGAAGAGGGTCTCGATGCCGGGGTTCACGTCGGCCGCAGCGATAAACGCCTCGCGCACGAGCTTGTCGTCAAACGGTGCCTGTGCGGTATTCAGCTCGAGTCGGTTGCTCGCGCCGGGTCGGGGCGCGTCAAGGTGCGCGAGCTGCGCGTCGCTCTCAGCCGTGGTGATCTGCTCGGGCAGGGGGTTGTCGATGATGTCGACCTCGCCGCTCTGCAGCGCCGCGAAGCGCGCTGTGGCGTCAGGGATGAAGCGCCAGATGAGCTGTTTCGGCGCGTCTGCCGAGGCCACCTCGAAACCGGTCGGGGGCGTCGCGTAGTCGGGGTTGCGGTCGAGCACGATGCGATCCTGCTTCGTCCAGTCGGTCACCACGAATGGGCCCGAGCCAATGGGAGCGAGGCAGTTCGCCTCGGTGCCCCGGTCGATGCCGGCGGGCGACTGAATGGCCACCCATGGCTGAGCGAGCGACTCGAGCAGCGCCGCATCGGGGCGGGTCAGATGAAAACGCGCGACGTCGGGGCTGACAATCTCGACCTCGGCGATCTGCTGCACTGCGAGGTAACCGGTCGACGAGCCGGTGTCGGGGTTCTGCAGGTGTTCGATGTTGGCCTTGATCGCGGCCGCGTCGACGGCGGTGCCGTCGCTGAACTTGGCCTTCGGGTCGAGTGTGAAGTCCCAGCTCAGGCCGTCTTCGCTCGTCGTCCAGGCAGTTGCGAGCCACGGCACGATGTTGCCGTCTTTGTCGAGCGAGACGAGCGACTCGAGCACCTGCGTTGCGAGCAGCGCCTGAGGGTAGTTGCCGCCGACGTGCGGGTCGAGGCAGTCGGGCTCGGCATCGCCGGTCGCATACACGAGAGTGTCGCGGGGGCCGTCTGCCTGGCCCGGGGCAGCGGTGCAGGCCGCGAGGGGCAGCACGAGGGCGGCGAGGATCGCGCCTGCGATCTTGAACTTCTTGGTGTTTGTTTCACTCACGGGCACTCATCCTATAATATTAGACTCAGTCTAATAATTGCGTTTCTGCAATTTCGTTACGTGTTACGAAAGGATCCCGCATGGCCGCGACAGCAGGCAGGCCCAAGCGGGCGTCGCAGGAGCTGCTGCAAGAGGCCGCGTTCGAGCTCTTTCAGCATCGCGGGTACCGCGGCACCACAGTCGAACAGATCGCGAGAACCGCGGGCTTTAGCCGGGCGACGTTCTTCAACTGCTTTGCTTCGAAAGCCGAGCTCTTCTGGCTCGAAGTCGACGCGCTGATCGCGTCGCTGCGCGCTCACCTCGAAGCGCAGCTGGCGGCAGAAGCGCGGCCCTCACTGCGCGATGCACTGCTCGGCTTTGCGGTGACGTTCGAGAGCAGCCGTATCCCGTGGGCGCTGCAGAACTACCGCCTACTCGAGGCGGCAGAAGATCTCGCCGCGAGCGGCGCCGGTCGGGTGCTCGAGTTGAACCGAGCATTCGTGCGCTACCTGCAAGAGACCGAGAAGCTTGCGGCGATCGAACTGCATGCCCGTGCGGCAGCGACGACGGCGACGCTCGTGAGCGGGCTGCTCGGCTGGATCGACGCGGGCGTGACGCGAGGCCCGTTCGGTGATCACCTCGGGCGAGCGCTAATACACTAGCTCGCATGGCAATTCTTCCTATCGTGATCTGCGGCGACCCCGTGCTGCACCGCCCCGCCGAGCCCGTCACCGAGTTCGATGACGCCCTGCGTGCCCTCGTCGACGACATGTTCGAGACGTGTGAGGCCGCCCCGGGTGTGGGGCTCGCCGCACCGCAGGTCGGCGTGGGCAAGCGCCTCTTCGTCTGGATGTATGACGAGCAAGACGAGGCTCCGGAACGCGGTGTCGCTATCAACCCCGAGCTCTGGCTCTCGCCACCCGAGCCCGGGCTGCCGGGCGAAGATGAGATCGAGGGGTGCCTGTCGTTTCCCGGCGAGCGTTTCGCGCTGCGCCGCTCTGAGCGTGCGCTGCTGCGGGCACAAGACATCAACGGCGAGCCGTTTGAGATCGAGGCGAGCGGCTGGTTCGCGCGCATCATGCAGCACGAGTTCGATCACCTGCTCGGTCTGCTCTACGTCGATCGTCTCGTGCACCCCGAGAGCCGCGGGGCGCAGAAGGCTGAGCGCACGAACGGCTGGGGTAAGCCCGGCCTGAGCTGGATGCCGGGAGTCGACGACCTCGAGGGCTAGTCGTTCAAGAACCAATCGTTCGCGGCTTCGCCGCGCCTAAGCCAGCGATCGTGAGTCGCGGCTGAGCGACCAGACGCTGGCCGCTGCGGCGAGCAGCACAGCGGTCAGCACGAACGCCCAGCTGAAGCCTGCGAGGTCGACGACGAGGCCAGCGAGCGCCGGGCCGAGCACCCCGCCGAGATCGCTCGCCATCGAGTAGGCCGCGACCGGGCCGCCGCCGCGGCGCTTCGCGAGCACGTCTGCGAGCACCGCCTGCTGGCCCGGGTTCGCGAGCGCAGAGCCGGCGCCCGCGACGAGCATGATCGCGCCGAGTACCCACATCGACGGTGCGATTCCCATCGCGGCGTACGCCACGGCAAGTATCGAGAGCCCTACGACGAGCATGGGCTTGCGGCCGATCGTGTCGGTCCAGCGGCCGGCGGGAAAGATGAAGACCGCGTTTCCTGCGGCATAGGCGGCGAGGATCCACGCGGCCATCGTCGCGTCACCGCCGAAGGTGACCGCAACCAACAGCGGAATCAGCGAGACGCGCACCCCGTACGACGCCCACCCGAAGCTGAACACCGAGAACAGCAGCGTGCGAAACTGCGGCACGAGCATCGCGTGCTTCAGGCTCAGATCAGTATCGGCATCTGCGCTGATGTCTGGACCGCCCTGAGCGCCCTTTGCCCCCGGAGTGCCGGGCGCACCGGCTGCCTGCGATCCTCGAAGCGCAATCGCCACGATCGCGGCCGCAACCAGCAGGGTGAAGAAATAGAAGACAAATGGGGCGCGAAGGCCGAACACCGCGACGACGCCGCCGAGCACCGGGCCGAAGAGCCCGCCGAGCAAAAAACCGGCAGCGTTGAGGCTCGCGACCCGTCCGCGAGACTCGACCGGGCTGACCTTCGCGAGCAGCGCGGTTGCCGCAACCGTGAACAGGGTCGAGCCGATGCCTCCGGCGCCCCGCAGCAGAACGAACTGCGGGTAGTTTGCGGCGAGCGCCGCGGCACCGGTCGAGACGGCGACGATCAGAATGCCGATGGTGTAGGTGCGGCGCTCACCCATGCGCGCGACGGCCCAGCCCGCGAGGGGCGCAGAGACGAGTCGCATGAGCGCGAAGGCGCTGACGATCGCCGACGCGGCGAAGTTCGACACCCCGAATTCGAGCGCGAACTGCGGAATCGCGGGGGCGACGACGCCGTAGCCGAGCGCGACCGCGAATCCGCCAGCAACGAGCGCCCACACCTCGAACGGCAGGGGAGTTCTCGCGGGTTTCGGTGTCTTTGCGGGGTTCGCGGGTGTCGTCACCCATCGAGTCTAGGGCGGCTCGGTTCGCGCCGGTGCCATTGCGGGCCGAGCCCGTCGGTGTCGTGGGTGCTTCGACAATCGGAGCTGCAGCTCAGCGCGAGGGAAGGTCGCCGTGTCGTATAGTCTTGGCCTGATCGACGAGACGCCAATTCTGCCAGAGAACAGCGGTCTTTGAAAGTCAACGTTTGTCCCCTAACAACGAAGCAGAGAATGAGTCAGGTCAGCCCGGTCGTATCTGCCCGAGCTATCAAGTCAGCTAGGGCCGAGATTGCTCGCGCACATTTTTCAGAAGCAGGGGTTCTTGAATGGTTCAGTTCCACCTGGATGAAGGATCCCCAGCCATTAGCAGCAGATGTATGGGTCTTCTCTCCAGGTTTCAGTCAGATTCTGGTTGTCAGACATCGCTGGCGCGGAATGGTGCCGCCTGGCGGAAAAGTCGAGATAAGTGAGGCCCCTTGCGAGGGTGCCAGACGCGAGCTTTTTGAAGAAACTGGTTTGAATCTCGAGATCGCCGATCGACCTGCGTTTGTTAGCGCTCGCAAGTATCACATGGATTGGCCCGCCACCCTAAACATCTCATACTGGGCAATTGCGGATCCGGATAAGCCGTTGGCCTCCGAGCCTGGTCAACCAGTGGAGTGGGTGCAATTTGAGAGTCCCTGGCGCACCTATCATTCCGACGATGTGTCAGTCATGAAAAGTTTCGTCCAAAAAATGAGAAGCAATGTCCTTGAGGATTCTGCACTCGTGGCCGAACATGTTGCTTGAAACTACCGGTTGTCGTCTCGTGGCTTGTAGTTCCTGGCCTCGGTTCCTGGTTCATCGATTGCTTGCCAAGTGGGGGCGCAGACACCAAGTGTTTTGCCGTCCGTCGGTCTAGAGTTCGTGCACTCGAGTGTGTTCGCGGAATGGTTCAAACCATTCGCGTGCTCGGTTCGTATATTCCTGGCGATATGCCCACGCGAGCAGATCCGGCAGCCCGAGCAGAGGCTCGTTCGATGGTCGCGTATGGTGTTCCGTGGTTGTTCGGCTGAGGTTGCCCTCGCGTCTGAGGTCCCGGAAGATTCTTCGGTCTGCTTCATTCGCGTCCTCGCGATTGAACGAATCGAGGACGAAGAGGCTCACCCCGTCTTCTGCGTGTAACAGAGGCAAAAGATGGGCCAGGCATCGGTGCCTGGCGTGGGTGCCGAAACGGTCGCCCGCTGCAATCGGGGTGTGAACGACGATGTCAGCGCCGTCGTGGTGTCTTGCTGCGAGATCAATTCCGCCGCGGAGAGAGCTCAGCTCCCGTCGGTGATACATCGGCGCCGCATGCATCGTTTCACCGCCGTAATAATTACGAAGCAGCTCGCGGGTTTCACTGAGATAGTCCGGGGCGACTAAAGCGGTTGCGACGATGTAATAGGTCGTTGCTCCGTCTGCACGGTAGGACTCGTCTAGAAATGCCACGGGCCCGGTGTTTTCTCTGTAGAGACGCTGCAGGTGGGGGTCCAAGTAGCTCCTAAAAAAGATGCAGCCCCGGGTAGGCCGCAGCCGCCCGGGGCATAACGCCTCACTGTCGGGGCACCATGTGCCTGGAGAGCTACCCGCGTTGCGGTATCTAGTTTACCATCGAACGCGCCTACCGTCCATCCGTCCATCCGTGCGTGCGAGAGTGCGGTGCAGCTGAACTCACCGAGCCGAAATGAACCCCTCTTTCAACATGAGCCTCCGCCGACGCGCATGCATCGTGTCGAACAACGGCACCTCGCCATCACGGAAATCGTGCACTATTGCGACAGCTCCGGGTGTTGCTCCCACGCCACGAGTAATCCGACCAAGCTGTTGCACCACGCGCCCTTTGAACGAGATTGGCACCGCGAGAAACAGTGTGTCCAGCGCGGGGAGGTCAAGGCCTTCGCCCGCGACCTTGTCGATCGCGACAAGCGTGAATGGCTTCTCTGCCTGCATCAAAAAATCAAGACGAGAGCGAATCTCGCGCCTTTCGGCCTGCGTGAGCCGGCCGTGAAGCCGAAGGGTTGGCGCGGATGAAAGTTTCTCAATGCGCTGAGCCAACATTTCGAGATGGTCGAGCCGATTGGTCAGAACTAACGAAGTGCGACCATCTGTGGCCGCTCTGGTCACCTGAGCCACTACAAGTGCATTGCGCTTTTCATCGTGCGCGAGTTCAGTGTAGATCGCCTGAATCGATGGGCCGTCGTTCCCCTGTTCCGCGGTGATGAACTGCGTCTCATGGGTGTGCAGTTCTCGAGTCACCACGGTATTTTGTGTAATGCTGTGTCGAATCGGCCCGCACTGCATGGTGATAAGGCCGTCCATCTTGTCAGCACGATACGGGGTCGCTGTCAACCCGACCCAGCGCGGAACATCTACCTGGCGCAGGGCCGCTTCGAAAGCGGGTGCCGCGATCCCGTGGCATTCATCAATGATGATCTGCCCATATTCGTTCAAGATTGTTGGGTCTCCATCACGGTGTGCGATGGACTGCCACATGATGAGGTCGATGGCCCCGCGGCGTTTGCGTCTTCCACCTCCAAACTGACCGATCTGCTTCTCTGAGATCGAGAGGAATTCCTGCAAGCGAGTACGCCACTGCACCAACAACTCTCGGTTACCAACGAGGATCGCAGTCGGCACTCGACGCTTCGCGATCAGGGCGCACGCCATCACTGTCTTCCCGGAGCCGGGAGGAGCGACGAGCACTCCCGTGTCGTGCTTCGTCAGCGCTCGAATCGCTGCACGCTGATCCTTCCGTAGCTCTCCGGTGAACTCGACATCGATAGTCGTTCTTCTGCGACGAGACTTCAAAACGCTCACGGCGAACCCCGCATCCTCAAGTCGCCGTTTTGTTTCATCGAGCAGTCCGCGCGGGATCCGCAGTTCTTCCGAGTCATGCTCGAAGCAGGTGACAAGGCGTGGGGTACCGTAGGTACTGCGCCTCTGCGCCTGCTTCAGGTAGAACTCTGGGTTTGGGATCGAGGCTAAGTGCTTCAGATCGATGATGACGGCACCAGGCAGCGGCGTAGTCGGTACACGCAGCATCGTGTCAAGGCGCAGCGAAACATTCTTTTCAGCCTCGGGCTCTGCCAGGTGAGCTTTGGCAGCAGCGCGAACGGTAGCGCGCTTTGGTCGGGGCGGAAGCGCTTCCGCCGGGCCGATCTGGTCAGTTGAACTTTCTCCAACGATCTCAGTGAGTATCTCGGCACGAACCGGCTGAACCGCGGAAAGTTCGGCGAACTGGTCGTCGAAAGGGGCCCAGGTTTCTGGGTTTGCGAAGACCGAGGTGCCTTTGCGCCGGCAGTTGCCGCCAAGCGGTAACGCAATCAGGTTCCCAAGGCGCGAACGCCCCGTTGACTGTGTCGGGAGCTTGTCCTGGGACGGAAAGAAACGATCATAGCTATCGAAACTCATTGATGGGCAAGACGCCATCGAACGCCGCAACAACACGGCGCCCGCCGCCCGGGCAAGTGCTGCGGGTACCGCCGATTCGAAGAATATCCATACATGCGCTCCGTCGCCCGATCGTGAGATTTCGGTGAGCGCGTCGAGTCCGGCCTTCTGGCATGCTGCTGCATATGCAGCAGCATCGCGCCGCCACTCGCCGCCATCGAAGTCGCATACGAGCAGGCGGCAGTGATCGTTCTCAAGCATGGGGTAGAGGCCCGCGTGCCATTCGATGTCTGCATCGCCTCGGAGGTGTCGCTCAATCACCGATTCTGTAAGAGGCAGATAGTCAGTCGCTTTCGGATCGCGGTAGTCACTGCCGTAGCGAATGGCCGGGCTCCACCCGGGCTTTCCGGTTCTCTTGCTCAGCCAGCGATTGGCGTACACATCGGTGCGGCCTGCGAAGCGCTCCAAGAACAATGCCAGCTTCTCGGCTGGAGTTGACTGTGCATGCACTCGATGAATACTGGGCGCCGTGAAAGGAGTGATTGGTTTGGAGACCTTGGTCTGGAGCAACCGTTCATCGAGTGCGCGGAGTTCTGTTCTTGCTTGGTGTAGTTCGGCTTCCAACTGTGCGATCTGCTGTAACAGTGAGGCTCGTTCGCCTTCGAGAGTAGCTTGCCCCATCACGGAGCCAGGCTATCAACGCTTTCTGTCTGAATATGTAGGCGACGATCAATGACCACATTCGTTACCGCCTGTTGGGCGATGTGCACGGTGCCCCCGGTAGGATTCGAACCTACGACCAGCGGATTAGAAGGCCGCTGCTCTATCCCCTGAGCTACGGAGGCGCAAGCTCCAGCGTATCAGTGCCGCGCGGTCAGGTTGCGCGCGACGGCCGAGCTCCGCGCGCCGAGACCCTAGTGCTCCACCCCCTCCACGTCGGTGCCCTTCGGCACGAGCACGAATACGAGCACCGCAACGGCGAGCATGAAGAGGCCGCCCGCATACCCCGCAGCCTGAAGCGAGCTCACGAAGGCCGCGCTCGCGCGCTCGATGAGCTCCGGAGCCCCGGCTTGCTCGCCGAGCGCGACAGCGGCACCGAGTGATTCCTTCGCGCCGGCGAGCAGACCGTTGTCGATTCCCCGCAACGCGGGGTCAACAGCGAGCTGAAAGCGGTAGATCAGCGCAGAAATTGATCCGAGGATCGCGACGCCGAGCGTCGCGCCGAACTCGTACGAGGTCTCTTCGAGCGCGCCAGCGTTACCCGCCTTCTCGACGGGCGAGCCCGCCATGATCATCGCGGAGGCGATTGCGAGCGATCCGGTGCCAGCGCCGATGAGGCTCGTCGCGATGATGACTCCGGCGAGGTTCAGATCTGAGCCTGCGACGCCGAGGTAGAGCATGCCGATGGCCGCGAGGCCAAGCCCACCGGCGAGTACTGCCCGTGCGCCGATGGATCGCGAGACCGCGGGAGCCAGCATCGAGGCGATAGCGCCGGTGATGGCCAGCGGCATCATGCGAATTCCGGCTTCGATCGGAGTAGCGCCGTCGACAAGCTGCAGCCACTGCGCGACAAGCAGTAGCGCGGCAATCATCGAGAATGTCGTGCCAAACGCGGCGATGATTCCGGCCGAGAACGGCCTGCTGCGAAAGAGGCGCAGGTCGAGCAGGGGAGCGTCGCTTCTCACGCAACGAATTACGAACCACGTCAGCGCAAGTGTGGCGATCGCGACCGCGATCCACGCTTCGGGAACTACGAAGCTTGCCGCCTTGCCGAACTGCTTGATTGCCCAGACCAGCAGAATCATTCCGATGAACGAGAGCAGCGCCGCGAGCGAGTCCCATCGGCCGGGACTCGTGACTCGCGATTCTGGCAAAAAGACGATGCCGGCGATGATCGCGCCGACCATGAGCGGTACGTTCACGAGAAACGCGGCGTGCCACGAGAAGTACTCGAGCAGCAGCCCGCCAACGAGCGGTCCGACCGCGGCACCAAGCCCCGATACCGCAGCCCAGATGCCGAGCGCGGTCGCGCGTTCCTTACCGTTGGTGAAGATGACGCGGATGAGCGAGAGCGTGTTCGGCATGATCATGGCACCGCCGACGCCCAGCAGGCCGCGAATCGCGATCACGGCTTCAGCGCTGTCTGCGAAGAGCACGAGCAGTGATGCGACGGCGAAGATCGAATAGCCGAGCATGAGCATGCGTTTGCGGCCCCAGCGATCAGCGATCGCCGACCACGAAACGAGCAGGCCCGCCAGCACGAGCGAGTAGATATCGATGATCCACAGTTGCTGCTCGGCGGTCGGCTGCAGCTCGCCCGCGAGTTCGGGGAGCGCGATGTTCAGGATGGTCATGTCCATCGTGATCACCAGCAGGCTTGCGGTCAACACCGCCAGGGCGGCCCAGCGGCGGCCCTTCGTGAGTGTTGCGGTGCGTCCGGCGGGGTTCGCGTTCATGATCTTCCTGAGCTGAGTGTGTAATCGAAATTCAATACGGTACAGACGTACCATAAGTACAGTACATTTGTACCATATGTAAGATGGTGGTGCGATGAACACTGAGCGACATTTCGAGCACGGCGCCCCGGGCGAGGTGGTGCCCTCTGGGCGCCATGACCCCGAGGGGCGTCGGCGTCAGCTCGTGCGCGCTGCCGCCGAGCTGATCCCCGAGGTAGGCCTCGCGAAGCTCACTCACCGCCTCGTCGCTCAGCGCGCCGGGGTATCGCTCGGTTCGATCACCAGATACTTTGCGAACCTCGATGAGTTGCGCAAGGCCGGTCTTACCGAGATGTCTGAACTGCTCGAAGAGGATCTCGCCTCGACTCGTGCCAGGCTCGAGGCCGAGGGCGTCACGCCCGAGAGCCTGACCGAAGACATCGCCGAGTTTCTCGACCAGCACGAGCTCGTGCGCATCTCGATCGAGCTGATGGTCGCGGCGAACGCAGACCCCGTGCTGCGTCCGCTGGCGAACCACTGGGCCGATGGGATCGTCGACATGCTTACGCCTACGCTTGGCCCCGTGGTGGCGCGCGGAGTGGTGCTCATCATGGATGGGGCAACTATGCACGCATCGGTCAACGAAGCGCCGCTGCCGAAGGAGCTGCTGCGTGAAATTCTCGCGACCATGCTTCCCGTCGCGGTGCCGCCTTCCGGGGAAGCGTAGCTGGGTCGTATCGTCGTAGGCTGAAGAGCATGAGCGAGCTCGAATCACTTCTGCGCCGGCTTCCTGCCTTTCCTGAGCCCCTGCCGGTATTGCGTGACGAGGATCTGCCCGATTCGCCGCACGAGCTGTTTCTCGATTGGCTGCACGCCGCGATCGATAACGGAGGCAGGCAGCCCCACGCGATGACGATGCTCACCTCGAGGCCTGATGGCACCCCGGTCGGGCGAACGCTCATTCTGAAAGATATTGATGATGCCGGCTATCACTTCTCGACGCATCGCAGCTCGCGCAAGGGGATCGAGACTGCGGCGAACCCTCGGGTCTCGTTCGTGTTCTTCTGGCGCGAATCAGGGCGTCAGGTGCGCGTCACGGGTGACGCGATCGCGCTGAGCGAGGAAGTCTCGCAGCTCGATTGGTCAGGCAGGCCGAGCTACGCGGGCGAGCCCAACCCTGACTGGCAGCGATACGCGCTGCGACCCGTCGAGTTCGAGTTCATGCAGGCCAGGCTCGATCGAAACCATACTCGCATCGAGTACCGCCGTGACGGCGGCGCTTGGACGCACGCGCGGGTGACGACGCCGGCCGGCTGATCCCTCGTTTCTGGTGGCGTAGCTACACGCCACTACTTGGTGTTGCTAGATACTGATACTCAGCGTTACTACGTACTAGTAATCAGTAACGTTGAGTAGCTGCTCTTCTCGGTAATCAGCTGCTCTCGAACGAGGGAGGTGGCAGTGGCTGGCAGAAGCAAGCAGCTGACCGAGATGCTCAAGGGCACTCTCGAGGGGATCGTGCTGGCGATCCTCGAGAAACAACCGGCATACGGCTACGAGATCACCGCAAGACTGCGCGACGAAGGTTTCGAAGACATCGCCGAGGGCACTGTCTATGCGCTGCTCGTGCGCATCGAACAGCGCGGCCTCGTCGATGTCGAGAAGGTGCCCTCCGAGAAGGGGCCACCGCGCAAGGTGTACTCCTTGAACGGGAGCGGGGCCGACTATCTCGCCGAGTTCTGGAGCACTTGGGAGTTTCTCTCACAACACATTGGCAAACTTCGCGCCGCACAGAGCGACGCAACACACGAAAGCGAGAAGTAATCATGGCCGCAAAATGGATCGAATTGCTCGTCGGGCCGCTCGAGCAGAAGAAGCAGTACAAAGAGGCAAAGGCACGTCTCGATGCGCTGCCGGCGCCCTACCGATCGGCTGCAAGCGCGGTGAACCGCTACCTCATGTACTACGGCGGAGTCACCGACGGTGACACCACGGTGCAGATGTTTATCGACCTGGTCGACCTGTGGGAGCGTGCGGCTCTCGACGGCACGCCCGTCGAAGGCATCACGGGGGAGGATCCGGTGGAGTTCGCCGAGAGTTTCGCGCAGGCCTATGGCGGCAAGCGCTGGATCGACAAGGAGCGGGCGAAGCTGATCAATGAGATTGATGAAGCGAAGAGGGTGACGGGAAATGACCCCTCTGAATAGCGCTCAGAGCGACGCGGTGAGCAATACGGTGACCGACAGCGCGATTCGTGTTCGCGGGATCGAGAAAGCTTACGGCGGGCTGCAGGTGTTGCGCGGTGTCGACTTCGATGTGGCGCGCGGCAGCATCTTCGCCCTGCTCGGCTCGAACGGTGCGGGCAAAACCACGCTCGTACGCATTCTCTCGACGCTGCTGCGCGCCGATACCGGTGAGGCGATCGTGCATGGGCACGACGTCGCGGCAGACCCGACGAGCGTGCGCGAGGCGATCAGCCTCACCGATCAGTTCGCGGCGGTCGACGAAATGCTGAGCGGCCGCGAGAACCTCGTGCTCGTGGCGAAGCTGCGGCACCTGGCCGGCCCGGGAGAGATCGCGAGCGCACTGCTCGAGCGCTTCTCGTTGAGCGAGGCCGCCGACCGCCGAGTCGCCACCTACTCGGGCGGCATGCGCCTGCGCCTAGATATCGCGATGAGCCTCATCGGCGACCCGCCCGTCGTATTTCTCGACGAGCCGACCACGGGGCTTGACCCTCAGGCGCGACTCGAGGTCTGGCAGGCGGTGCGAGAGCTCGCCTCGGGCGGCGCGAGAGCTCGCCTCGGGCGGCGCGACCGTGCTGCTCACCACGCAGTATCTCGAAGAGGCCGAGCAGTTGGCTGACCGCATCGCGATTCTGCATGAGGGGCGCATCATCGTGAACGGAGAACTCGACGAGCTGAAGTAGCTGCTGCCGCCGGCGAAAGTCGAGTACATCGAGCGGCAGCCGTCGCTCGAAGAGATCTTTCTCGCGGTGACGGGTGCCACGGCACCGGCTGAGCGCATCGCACATACGGAGAAGAAAGGGGAGCGGCCATGAGCGCGCACGTCATCAGCGATACCGCGACGCTGACCGGAAGGTCGCTTCGCCACATCCTGCGCAGCCCAGACACCATCATCACGACCGCGGTCATGCCGATCGCGATCATGCTCATGTTCGTCTTCGTGTTCGGTGGGGCGCTCCGCTCCGGCGACTTCGAGGGGCCATACGTGAACTATCTGCTGCCAGGCATCCTGCTGATCACGGTGGCGTCTGGCATCAGCTACACTGCGCTGCGTCTCTTCAACGATCTGCAGAGCGGCATCTTCGAGCGGTTTCAGTCCATGCCGATCGCGAGACCGGCGGTGCTCTGGGCGCACGTGCTGACCTCGCTGATCGCGAACCTCGTTTCGGTGGCCGTGGTGATCCTCGTCGCCATGCTGCTCGGTTTTCGCAGTAACGCGAGTGTGCTCGAGTGGCTCGCCATCGCGGGCATCATCACGCTGTTCACGCTGGCGCTCACCTGGGTGGCGGTGATCCCGGGGCTGCTCGCGAAGTCGCCCGATGGAGCCGGAGCCTTCGCGTACCCGCTGATCTTTCTGCCATTCTTGAGCTCGGCGTTTGTTCCGACTCACACCATGCCCGGGCCGCTGCGCGCGTTCGCCGAGCATCAACCGGTTACCTCGATCGTGAACAGCATCAGGGCGCTCTTCGAGGGGCGGCCGGTAGGTGCAGAGACCTGGGTGGCGATGGCCTGGTGCATCGGCATTCTTCTCGTGGCCTACGTCGCCTCCGTGGCCGTGTACCGGCGCAAGATGCGCTAACGGAAAACGAACGCCGGCACGCCATGCCTCAGGGCTCGAAGAGGATCTCGGCTGTGCGTCGGAGGCGGATCTGCGGAACGCTCGCCATTGAACGAACCCCAGTCCGCTTCCGACGCTACACGCCTCTGGTGCTAGCGGCAAACCTTGTAACCGCTTCGTTACGGTCTATTCGAAGCGATTGACCATGGCCAACGCGGCGCGTTCAATGTAGTCGCGAAACGCCGCATCGTGCATCGGAGGCAGGGCAGCATTGTCGAGCGCGGCGTGCATGTGCATGAGCCAGTGCTCTTTTGCCTGCGGGGTGACCGCAAAGGGCACGTGTCGCATGCGCAACCTCGGATGCCCACGTTCTTCAGAGTAGGTGGTCGGCCCGCCCCAGTACTGCTCGAGAAAGGCCCGCAGGCGCCACTCCGAACCCTCCCAGTCGTCCTGCGGGTACATCGGGGCGAGCAGCGAGTCGCCGCGCACCCCCTCGTAGAAGTCGTGCACGATGCGCTCGAAGGTCGGGGTGCCGCCGACCTGCTCCCAGAGCGTGTCGCTGACCGCTGCGCCGTGCTCACCGCTGCGCAGGGTGAGGGTCGGCTTTGGGGGCACGGCGTCGCTTCGGGGCTCCGGGGTCGTATCGGGCTCGTTCACAGCGACCCTCCTGGGTTTCGGGGCACCTCATCGAGGCGAATGCCCTGCTCTTCGAAGTGCCGCTTGATGAGTGCGCGCAGCTCTCGCTGCACCGAGAATTGTGCCTCGGGGCGGGTGCGAACCGCGAGGCGAATCGTGGCCTGATCGCCGCTTACGCTCTCGAGCCCAAGCACCTCGGGCTCGCCGGTGACGCGCCGCGCGAACTGAGGGGAATGCAGCAGCTCGCTCGCACTCTCGAGCGCCGTGCGTTCGACGAGTTCGAGATCTTCGCTCGATGAGACCGTAATATCGATGATCGCTCGGCCCCAACCCTGAGATGTGTTGCCGAGGGTAAGAATCTCGCCGTTACGAATGAACCAGAGCGTGCCGTCGCTCGCGCGAACCCTAGTCACGCGAATGCCGACGTCTTCGACCGTGCCTGTGATGGTGCCGACGGTCACGAGATCACCGACACCCATCTGGTCTTCGAACACCATGAACAGGCCGTTCAGAATGTCTTTGACGACGTTCTGCGCCCCGAAGGCTAGGCCCGCGGCGATGAAGCCAGCCGAGGCGATCACCGCGGCGATGTTCACACCGAACTGCACGAGGATCAAAAAGAACCCAATGATCACGGTCGACCAGTTGATGATGTTGCGGCCGAACGTGCCGAGCGTGCGTGTGCGCTGCACCGCGCGCGCGTTCATGAGCGGGCCAGCCGCGAGCTCCTGGGCGGAGTCGACGTCTTGCGCCTTCTTCACGCCGCGTACCACGCCGCGCACTGCTCGACCGAGCACCAGCCGTAGTAGCCAGTTTGCGACGAGGCACGCGACGATCACGACGACGACGCGCCAGAGCACGTCGTACTGCGCGAAGAACGCGCTCGCGGCGCCCCAGAACTCAGCCATGCGGTTAGGCCTTTGCGTCAGCAGCCTGCGCCACGAGCGCGCGTTCGACGCCAGCGAGGTGCTCGACGATCATGCGGCGCAGCGCCGGCGCGGCCTCGGGATTGGCGTCGAGCCACTGGGCAGTTGCCGAGCGCAGGGCCTCGTTCGCGAGCGGCGACGGGTAGAAGCCGTCAACGATCTCCTCGACGATTGCGTGGCTGCGCGTCTTCCAGACATCTGCCAGAGAGTCGAAGAAGCGCGCAACGAACGGTTCGAACACTGTCAGATCGTGGCTGCGCAAGAAGCCGAGGCCGCTCGCGCGAACGATCGCGTTCGGCCTGCCCGCATCGTCGAAGATCGAGGCCCAAGCGAGCTCTTTATCTTCGAGCGTCGGCAAAGCGGCGCGCGCGTGCGCGGCAGACTGGTTGCCACTTGCGGTGCGGTCGTCTGCGAGCGCGGCATCGATCTCTTCGCGGCTCGCACGGCCTCCAGCCGCGAGCGAGATGAGCAGCTCCCAGCCGAGATCGGTGTCGATGTCGAGCCCGTCGAGCGCGGCGCGCTCTTCGAGAATCTCGAGCACCGTGTCGAGCTGGGCATCGGTCGAGGCGATCTGGGCGAAAGCCTTCACGAACTGGAACTGCAGGTCGCTGCCTGCGGTGGCGCCGAGGGCGAGCTGCCAGAACACGTCTGCCACGCGCTCGAGGGTTGCCGTGCGACGCTCTGGTGCGACGTAGCTCGACGCGGCGAGCAGCAGCTGCTGAATCAGGGTGCGCAGCACGGTCGAATTCGTCTCGGCCGAGATATGCGCGAGCACGATGCCGACGAAGCGGCTCGCGGGCAGCTCACCGTCGCGGGTCTGATCCCAGAGCGTGCCCCAAACGAGTGAGCGAGCGAGCGAGCTCTCGAAGCCGCCGAGGTGCGCCGCCGCGGTGTCGAGCGAGCGCTCGTCGAGACGAATCTTGGCATAGCTGAGATCGTCGTCGTTGAGCAGCAGCAGCGCGGGCTGCGCGGTGCCGACGAGCTCTGGCACCGAGGTAGTAGCGCCGTCGACATCGAGCTCGAGGCGCTGAGTGCGCACGAGCGCCTCGCCCTGCACCTCGTAGAGGCCGACCGCGATGCGGTGCGGGCGCAGCGTCGGGTACTCGGCTACCGCCGTCTGAGCGATCGAGAAGCTCGCGTACTTGCCTTCGGCGTCGAGCTCGAAGACCGGGCGCAGGGTGTTGACACCAGCGGTCTCGAGCCACTTCTTCGACCAGTCACCGAGGTCGCGGCCGCTCTGCGCCTCGAGTTCGCTCAGCAGGTCGGTGAGCTCGGTGTTGCTGTATTCGTGCTTCATGAAGTATTCGTGCACGCCCTGCATGAACGGCTTACGGCCGACCCAGGCGACGAGCTGCTTCAGTACCGACGCGCCCTTGGCGTAGGTGATGCCGTCGAAGTTGACCATGACGTCTTCGAGATCGCGAATCTCGGCGACGATCGGGTGCGTCGAGGGCAGCTGATCCTGGCGGTAGGCCCAAGACTTCTCGCTCGCCACGAAGGTGGTCCAGCAGTCGTTCCACTCGGTCGCTTCGGCTACGCCGAGGGTCGACATGTACTCGGCGAACGACTCGTTGAGCCAGAGGTCGTTCCACCAGCGCATGGTGACGAGGTCGCCGAACCACATGTGAGCAAGCTCGTGCAGAATCGTAATGACGCGGCGCTCGCGCATGGCGTCGGTCACCTGGCTGCGGAAGACGTACGACTCGGTGAATGTCACCGCGCCGATGTTCTCCATCGCACCCATGTTGTATTCGGGCACGAAGAGCTGGTCGTACTTCTCGAACGGGTAGGGGTAGCCGAACTCGCGCTCGAAGAATTCGAAGCCCTCGCGGGTCTTCTCGAAGATGTAGTCGGCGTCGAGGTACTCGCCGAGCGACTCGCGGCAGAAGACTCCGAGCGGAATGGTGCGGCCTGCCGCGTTGGTGAGTTCGCTGCGCACCACGCGGTACGGGCCGGTGATGAGCGCGGTGATGTAGCTCGACATGACCGGGGTGGGCTCGAATGTCCAGGTAGCGACTTGCTCGGTGGTGCCGGTGCCGAGTGCGTTCTCGATCTCGCCGCCGATGACGGGCTCCGGGGTCGACTGGTTGCTCACCACGTGCCAACGCGCGGGCGCGGTGACGGTGAACTGAAATGTCGCCTTCAGATCGGGCTGCTCGAACACGGCGAACATGCGACGCGAGTCGGGCACCTCGAACTGCGAGTAGAGGTAGACCTCGTCGTCTGCGGGGTCGACGAAGCGGTGCAAACCCTCGCCGGTGTTCGTGTAGCACTGGTCACTCACGACGGTGAGCGTGTTCGAGGCGGCGAGACCCGGCAGTGCGATTCGAGAATCTGCGTAGACCTCGGCAGGGTCGAGCTCGGTCTCGTTCAGCGTGACGCTGTGCACCTTCGACGCGATGAGGTCGATGAAGGTATCAGCGCCCGGCGTGCCAGAGAAGTGCACGGTCGTGACGGCGCGGAAGCACTCGGCGCCGGTGGTGAGGTCGAGGTTGACCTCGTAGCGGTGGGTGCTGACATCTGCGGCACGCTGCTGGGCTTCGACACGCGTGAGGTTGGTTCCTGGCACTACTGCTCCATGGTTGAAGGTGGGCGCGACCGATCGCATCGACCGCGCTGAAACGTGAATGAGTCAACCTTATGCCCGACGGCTGACATCGCGCTCCGAATGGGCGCTAGGCTGAGCCGCATGAGTGCATCGCAGCCCCAAGTTGAGTTCTGGTTCGATCCGATCTGCCCGTGGTGCTGGATGACCAGCCGCTGGGTGTCGGAAGTCTCCGCCGTGCGCGGTTTCGACGTTGCTTGGCACCCAGTCAGCCTGGCGATCATCAACGAGGGCCGCGATGCCGGCGATCACGCCGAGGGAATGCGCCAGGGGCAGCGCATGGGAAGGGTTGCCGTCGCTGCCGAGCAGGCTCACGGCGCAGAGGTCGTCGGACGTCTGTACACCGCCTTCGGAACGCACATTCACCCCGGCGGGCGCGACGACACTGACGCGATCATCGCCGAGGCTCTCAGCGAGGCCGGTCTTCCAGAGACGCTCGCTGCTGCGGCAGACGACACCCAGTTCGATGGCGTGCTGCGCGAGCACACCGATCACGCGCTGAAGATTGCGGGGCCAGACGTGGGGGTGCCGATTATTTCGATCGACGGCGTCGCGTTCTTCGGCCCGGTCGTGACGCCTGCGCCGACCGGCGACCTCGCGCTACAGCTCTGGGACGGTATTCGTGCCGCGGCGAGCGTTCCGGGCTTCTACGAGCTGAAGCGCGGCCGCACGGTGGGCCCGCAGTTCTGAGTCGATCGCGGGGCTCGGTGCTGCTTTGTGACGAGCCCCGCGGTCATCACTAGAATTGTGCCCATGCGCATTCACGTTGCCACCGATCACGCCGGCCTTGAGTTCAGTCAGCAGCTGCAGCAGCACCTGCGCGATCAGGGGCACGAGGTGATCGACCACGGGCCCGAGGAGTACGACGCGCTCGACGACTACCCGTCGTTCTGCATCAACGCGGCGCTGGGTGTCGCGCGCGACGAGCGTGACGGGGTCGAGGCTCTCGGCGTCGTCTTCGGCGGCTCGGGCAACGGTGAGCAGATGGCCGCGAACAAGGTCGAGGGCATTCGTGCAGCGCTCGTCTGGAACGACTCGACGGCCGAGCTCGCCCGCGAGCACAATAGCGCGAACGTGATCTCGATCGGCGCGCGGCAGCACACGGTTGAAGAGGCCATGCGGTTTATCGACCTGTTCATCGCCACGCCGTTTCCGGGTGACGAGCGCCACGTGCGCCGCATCGGCCAGCTCGGCGAGTACGAGCGCACCGGCAAGATCGCGGGCAAGCAGGTCGACAGTCTGTAAGGAGCGCGCAGATGCCTGAGGGCCATTCCGTACATCGCATCGCGAGGCAGTTCAAGGTCAACTTCGTGGGCGAGCGGCCTGCGGTCTCGAGCCCGCAGGGAAGGTTCTCCGAGGGTGCGGCGATGATCGACGGTCGCGAGATGACCGACGCGAGGGCCGTCGGCAAGCAGATGTTTCTCGAGTTCGATCACAGCGACTGGTTGCGCGTGCATCTGGGCATCTACGGCGCCTGGGACTTCGCCGGCGACGTGCGGGTCGATCCCACGATTCAAATTCACGGCTACACGCCCGGCCACTCGAAGCTCGGGCAAACGGGGGAGTACTCGCGGCCCGACGGTGCGGTGGCGAAGAACATCAGCGCGTTGGATCGCGATGGTGAGGATTCGGTCACCTCGATCGGGGCGCCGCGCCGTGCGCGCGTAAGAATGGCCGAGCAAGACAGCGAGCGCGAGGATCGGCGCGCATTTCCGCCCGACCCGGTTGGTCAGGTGCGTGTGCGCCTGCTGACCGAGACCGTGTGCGCAGATTTGCGCGGGCCGACCGCCTGTGAGGTGCTCACGCCGGGTGAGGTCGACAAGGTGCTGCAGCGCCTCGGACCCGACCCCGCGAATGAGAATACTCCCGCCGAGCGTGATCGCTTCGTTGACCGAGCCTCCGCGAAGCGTACTGCGATCGGCCTGGTGCTCATGGACCAGTCGGTGCTCGCCGGTATCGGTAATGTCTATCGTGCAGAGCTGCTGTTTCGGGCAGGCATCGACCCGCACACCCCCGCGAACTCGATCGATCGCGCCGCGCTCGAAGCGCTCTGGGACGACTGGGCCGAGTTGCTTGACATCGGCATCACGGTGGGGCAGATGATCACGATCGACGGGCTCGAAGGCGCTGACTACGACCGGGCGCTCCGCGAACGGGACGAGCGTCACTGGGTCTACAAGCTCGAGGGCACGCCGTGCAAGCGCTGCGGCACGAACATCACACTCGAAGAGATGGGCAACCGCAAGCTGTACTGGTGCGCGGGCTGCCAGCACTAAGCCCGGATTCACCGATGCAGATTCGAGGCTGGTGATTTTTCGGGTGCAGTGACGTCGGCGCTCTCTGGGCACGTTGGAACCTCAGGCCCCTGATGTCCTGTCCGTTCCACTGATAAATGTTGTCGCGCCCGGTCGGGCTGGATGGTCAAGAAACAGTGATGCCCGGCGGTGACGTGGAGCGCGTAAGCAGGGCCGCCCATTCCCTCGCCCATGGCCAACACTCGGGCAGATGGAGCCGGAGTTTCCGTGCTGAACGGGCGATGCGCGCGGGTACGTTGATCAGTGTGCGTCGGATCGTTTGGGTGACCGCGC
>Ga0209369_1000517_pt1 | contig 46841 bp, 44 predicted proteins | sample EBPBio142010_DNA_FD_185865 | JGI IMG/M metagenome (GOLD analysis project Ga0209369, IMG submission 185865) | Wastewater treatment Type I Accumulibacter community from EBPR Bioreactor in Madison, WI, USA - Reactor 1_10/4/2010_ DNA (SPAdes)... | ecosystem: Engineered > Bioreactor > EBPR >...
GACGGGCAAGTTAGCCAGTATTGCCAGCTCCCTTGCTATCGCCGCGTGCGGCAAAGCCGAACTGAACAATGCGGTCGCTCCGCTCAACGCCATCAGCCATATTGCGTTTGGCGAGGAAGCGGCCCGCCAGAACGAAGCTTCCCTCAAATACACCGCAACCGGTATTCTGCTGAACGATGCCGCCTGCACTTCATGGGCCGCCCTGCACGAGCAGCTTTTTGGCCGTGCCATCTCAAAAGGTAATGTTCCCGTGGCATTAACCGGGGGGAGTATCATCGCCTTGGCAGCCTACGTTACGGACTATTTTCTTGTCCCCAAGCGAGTAACCCCGGGCATGGAAAAACGGCTCTCGAGTCGTTCACTGTTCTTTATTTATTCTGTATTGGCAATGAGCCTGGCAATTGGCAGCCTGCTAAACGCAAAACGCAACAACGGTTAAATAATCCACCTTGGCATCACTTACACGCACTTCGTCATCTTCAGCACCCTCATCACCTCCGCGTTTAGCGGCCTTCCAACACCCTAATTTCCGCCTGTTCTGGGCGGGCAATCTCATCTCGGCCATTGGCGGCATGGCGCAGCAAACCGCTCAGGGCTGGCTGGTGCGCGAACTCACACCCGACCCGCGCCTGATTGCCATCGTTGCCGCGTGCAATTCCTTGCCGGTGATTTTCCTCTCCCTATACGCCGGCGCTATTGCCGACCGGGTCGATCGGCGGCGTGCGCTCCTCATCTTCAATCTTTTCGCTGCGCTTCTGGCCTTGTTGCTGGCTGTGTTAGTGTGGTTACAGATCGTGCAGGTGTGGCATGTGATTCTCTTTGCGCTTGCCAACGGGATTGGCATGGCTTTCGATGTGCCGATTCGACAATCCTTTAACCGCGAGATGGTGGGGATGAACGATTTGCCTTCAGCCATCGCCCTTAACTCAACAGCGTTCAACACGGCGCGCGTTGCAGGCCCGGCCGTCGGTGGAATGCTCATTCAAGGTGTCGGCCTGGCAGGCTGTTTCTTCATCAATACCCTTTCGTTCGTGGCCCTGATTGCGGGTTTGTTGATGATGAAGCTGGCACCACACGAACCGGTGCATACTCCCATTCGTATTAGTACGATCTGGAAAGGCATTCTTTATGTCCGTCGCCATTCAACTTTAAAGTTGATCGTGCTTTTGGTCGCCGTCGTTTCCTTTGCCGCCCTCTCTTACGGAGCACTAATGGCTGTATTTGCCAAAGACGTGTTACGAAGCGATGCCGCTGGTTTTTCGACCCTGGTCACCTGCGGCGGTGTTGGTTCACTGATGGCCGCTACCAGCCAGGCACTGATGCGCGAAATGCGCCACCGCGGTAAGCGGCTGCTTTTGGGTGCATTTCTTTCCTGTCTCTGTGTGATGGGCTTTGCCGTTTCACCGAATGTTATCGCCGCCGGTGGTTTCCTGCTGTTGGCCGGCTACTTCCAGTTAGTGTTCCTGATGACGGCCAATACCATGGTGCAAATGCTCTCTCCCGACAGCTTGCGTGGGCGTATTTTTTCGCTCTACTCATTGGCCCTCATCGGTGCCAACCCACTGGGAGCTATTTTGCTGGGAGTCATGGCAAGCCAGGTTGGTGCTCGCATTGCTACTTTTGGTGGGGCATGTTTCGCGGCGGCATTCGTTCTTTTTGTGTTTTGGAAGTTTCGAAGTTTGTGGAAGGAAAGATAAGATTCAAGGAGCACTTGCGAAATTCATAAAAACAACGAAGCGCGAGAAGAAAAATCTTCTCGCGCTTCGTTCTTTATAGGCCGGACAGGGGTCGAACCTGTGACCTTGGGATTAAAAGTCCCCTGCTCTACCAACTGAGCTACCGGCCCATTTTCATGATTTACGACTCACAAAAAAATGCACGCCGCAATTCCTGCCTCGCAGCGTGTACGTCGAAAATCTTAGCAAAATCTAAAGCACGTGTAAAGGCATTTTCATATTCACTTCCGCAAATATTTTTCACACTTCACAAGCTGCTCATTCAGACCTGAGAGTTGTTAGGGGTCAGCACCACGTCATCACGAGTTTCGGCATTGGCTGTCGGGTCTTCGCACTCAGCCTCATCATCAACTTCTTCACGGATTTGTGCCAGTTCTCGCCGCATAGCCCGGATAAACGTCTGGGCCATCAGCGGGTCGAACTGAATCCCAATACCTCGCTCGATTTCCAGCAGGGCATCTTCGGGCGTAAATGCCTTACGATAGGGCCTGTTCGTCGTCATAGCCGAAAAACAGTCTCCAACCGCCAGCAAACGCCCCATCACAGGGATATCGTTTTGAGCTAGAGCGTCTGGATACCCACGCCCATCCCAACGCTCGTGATGATGCCGCACGCCATCGAGTACTTCCTGCAAATGCGGCAAATCTTTCACGATCATTGCCCCAAATACCGGATGCTGCTTCATGATGGCCCACTCGTCCGGCCCTAACTGGCCGGGAAGACGCAAAATCTCGTCCGGCACGGCTATTTTCCCGACATCGTGCAAGAGCGCCGAAATGCGCACTGCGCGCTGGGCTTCCTCGGAATAGCCCAATTCCTTGGCAATCAACAAAGAATAATGCGTCACCTCTTCCGAATGGCGGCGTGTGTAATGGTCTTTGTTGTCAATAGCCGTGACCAAGGCATCCAGCACACCAAACGATCCCCCGGCAGCCCTGTCTTTGAGTTTGCGAACCTCGATGCGCCCCTGCTCGCCAGCCTTGATGCGAGATGGCGTCCGGCTCAACTCGCTCATGTGCTTATACTCGTAAAGGTGGGTATCGGCAGCGGTTAACAGTTCGAGGGCGTTTCCGGCATCGTGGGGATACACCGCCCAGCCGAAAGCCATTTCAATGGGGATACGCGCCCCTGTCTCTGCCTGAAAATGTTGCTCGTTCAAACGCAGGGCGACACGGCGTGCGAACTCCTGGGCACCCGCAGTATCCGTTTGCAACAGCAGCGCGATAAACTCATCGCCGCCATAGCGGCCTACGATATCGCTTTCATAACAAACTTCGTTCAAATGGAGTGAAACCGTGCGTAATACTTCATCGCCCACCGGGTGGCCATATGTATCATTGAAGAACTTGAAGTTATTCAAGTCCATCATCACGACGGCCAATTCTCCCTTGTTGTGCTGCGCCCTCTTCAACTCTGCGTTCAGTCGTTCCTGAATGGCCCGATGGTTTAGCAAGCCGGTCACCGAATCCCGGTCGGCCCGGTAACGTGCTTCCTGATAAAGCCGTGCATTTTGCAACGCCGTTCCGGCTTCCAACGCCACACTTTCTACCAGCGCGCGGTCTTCATAGGTAAACGAGCCGCTCTGGCGCAATAAGCCGAATGTTCCCAGAAGAGCACCACCCCAGCGGATCGGCACCAGCACGATATTGTTAGGTCCTGGCGAATAACCATACTGCAACGCCTGGCGTGTGCTGGGAAGCAAGGCTATCGAGGTATTTTGTTCTTCGGCTGCCGCAATCGCCAGGTCGCGCAGCATTTTTTCCAGAATGCCGTTATCGCTCAGGCCATAGGCGTGCGCCAATTCCCAGTAGGTGCGGCGCGATTCGTTGGTTGAATCGGCGTCCAGCAGCGACTCGCCTTCGGCGACACGCAGCCAAATGCCACCGCTATCGGCACCGGTTGCTTTAATGGTGCGTTCCAGAGCCACACGTAAAACGGTGCGCCGATCAAGGGAAGTATTGAGCGTACTGGTGATTCCATGCAGAGTCGATAAATGCTGGGTGCGTTCCTGCACGTTCTTTTCGAGGTCGGAATTGACAACTTCCAACGATAGCTTCGCTTTGCTCAACCTTTCGGCTAAACGCGTATTGTCCCACAGAGTCAGCATCTGCCTCAAGACGATGACGAGCAAAAGTGAAAGCGTGGGCAGCATCCTTTGCAGCACTTCGGAGCGCCCGTTCTGCACTTCTCCCCATAACAGAATGCCAGCCGTTAAAAGTGCCGCGATATACGGCAGCCAGATGACGAAAAACCGTTGCCACCGCCGCTCGAAACGCTCTTCACGGGCTAAATCCTCGAAAGATTCAGCCGAATAATCGGCTACAGAATCGCCACTGTTCCGAATACGTTCCGTTGAAGAGATAGCATTGACAATACTATGGGCATAAGCGGCACAACCAAGGAGAATGCAAGCCCATATCCAACCTGTGTTGAGGAGAATATGCTCAAGGCCAGTATCGTGCCGCCCCCGGATCAGCCCCAATAATACGGTGACACGTGTCGCAATAAAAAAGCCGAAACCAAGTGCAATGAGACAGGCGGCCCGAGTCAGATGCAATCGGCCGCGAGCGGTTAATAACAATAATACAACCCCGAACAGGGATGCGATATCAGCTAAGGGATAGAAAAACCAGAGGAAACGCGCTGCGTTGCTCCAGGGCAAGCTAATGCCAAGATCAATAAAAGAAGCCCAATACAGAATCAACGCGGACAATACCACGATGGCCGTGTCGGTAATAATGCGGAGTGAATCGAAAATACGACCGTCGCGGGTTACGTGTAGCCAGGCCAGGCTCCACAGGGCAATCCACATAAATGGTTGCTGGACGATACCGAAAAAATCCACCACCGATAGAGTCGCGCCACGCTGCGTGACCGGCATCTGGTCGTTTACGAAACCAAAACCGACGCGAATTGCACAACAACTCAGTGCCGCAGCCATGAATAGCCACGCTCTCCGTACCGGGGCATCCCAGTACTGAGCTAACCGGCTCGCTTGCACGCAAGAGTAGATAGCCCAAACAGCAGCCAAAAACTGCATCGGCAAAAAAACATTGCGATAATTTTTTGCCGTCGCCGGAAGAAAAAACGCCATTCCGGTGCAGACGATACCGTATGACAACAAAAGCACAATCGCAGTCCATTGGGGAGACGAACGACCGCGTAAAGAGAAAAAACCTTTCATTCATTAATGAGACAAGTGCTAATTTCGCCCCATGCCACATTTTAAGCTAAATTTCTAAAGTTTTTTACAACAAAAACATATTATATTTTATCGCATTCTGTCTCACATCTCCAAACACTGTGTCTATGCCGCAAATTGTCAAAGCACCAGCGACTTTATAAAATCTCTCCTGTTCAAGTTTTTTGATTTTGTTTGCGCTATTATCATTAGACCATATTCGCTACCGTAAATTAAAATCATGGCGCAATTTTAAAGGCGAGGACGCTCATTTTTCCTCTTCCGAGCCTCTAAATGTTTCGTAAACCTCAACGAACACCAAAACTATTCAATCGTGATTCAGGTATAAATGCTGCGTGGAATTTTTCAAAAATTAGGAGCGGTGGTCAGTGGTCGCAAACTGGACGAGGCTTTGCTCGAAGAGTGGGAAGAACAGCTCATTATGAGCGATGTATCAATCCCCACCACGACACGCCTGCTCGATGAACTCCGAGAAGCTGCGAAAAAAGGCGCTGCCCCCAACGATGAAGCGGCATTGGGAGTCCTCAAACAGGAGGCAATCAATCTTCTCGGCGAACAAACCACCCCATTGCAATTTGCCGATTCTGGCCTCACGGTATGGCTAATCGCCGGTGTAAACGGCGTTGGCAAAACCACCACGACAGGCAAAATCGCTTACTGGCTTCAGCATACTAAAGGCAAAAAGCCGCTTTTGGCTGCCGCCGATACCTTCCGCGCCGCCGCGATTGAACAGCTTCAGGAATGGGGAGCGCGCGCCAACTGCCCCGTTATCTCCCAAAAGCAAGGCGCTGATCCTGCCGCTGTCGTTCACGATGCCATCGCCGCTGCCAAAAGCCGGGGCTGCGATGTCGTACTCATCGATACCGCTGGCCGGCTGCACACCAAAGCCAATTTGATGAACGAACTGGCAAAAATCGCGCGCATCGTGGAGCGAGAAGCGGGAAGCCCTCCCCAGGAGACACTGCTCGTGCTCGATGCAACCACCGGCCAGAACGGCCTGACCCAGGCACTCTCATTCACAGGCTCTGCTCCGCTTACGGGAATCGTTCTTACCAAATGGGATGGAACCGCCAAAGGCGGCATTGCACTCACGATCTCCCATGAAACCGGCCTCCCTGTCAAACTGCTGGGTGTGGGCGAACAAATGGACGATCTTTGCGATTTCGACGCCAGGGAATTCATCGAAACCATGTTTGGCTAATAGAGTATGCCCTCTCTTAGCGCATAGTCGCTCGCTCTGATAAAATTCCCACAGTTTGTGAGGCTTGTGCCTCTGTTTATACCTGTTTTCTAAATGCTTTCTAATCTCAGCGACAAACTCAGTAAAAGTTTTGCGCGGCTCCGCGGTAAGGGCCGCATCACCGAAGCCGATGTTAATGCGGCGCTTCGCGATGTGCGCATGGCTCTGCTCGAAGCCGACGTCAACTTCAAAATCGTCAAGGATTTCATCGAGCGTTTGCGAGAGAAAGCGATCGGCGAAGAAGTCCTCAACAGCCTCTCCCCCGAGCAGCAAGTCATCGGTATCGTTCGTGATGAGTTAGTTGAACTGCTGGGCGGCAATGCCAAACGGCTGGAATATTCCAGTCGCCCTCCCACCGTGATTCTCATGGCGGGTTTGCAAGGCACGGGCAAAACGACTACCTCTGCCAAATTAGCCGCTTACCTAAAACGGGAAGGCAAAAAACCCTTGCTGGTTGCCTGCGATATCTATCGCCCGGGTGCGATTCTGCAGTTGCAGACCGTTGGTCAGCAAGTAGGTGTTCCCGTCTTTGAAATGGGAACTGCACCACCCGAGCAGATCGCCAAAGAAAGCCTCAAATACGCCACCGAGCACGCACACGACGTTATCATCTTCGACACTGCCGGTCGCTTGCATGTCGATGAAGCCATGATGGCCGAAGTGAAGGCCATCAGTGAGATCGTTAAGCCGACTGAAACTCTGCTGGTGCTGGATGCGATGACCGGCCAGGACGCCGTCAATGCCGCCAACGCTTTCAATGAAATGTTACCGTTGACCGGCGTGGTGCTGACCAAACTCGATGGTGACGCACGCGGTGGCGCTATTCTTTCGGTTCGCGCGGTCACCGGTGTCCCGGTCAAGTTCGTCGGCCTGGGCGAAAAACTCGATGCGCTCGAAGTGTTCCATCCCGACCGCATGGCTGGCCGCATTCTGGGCATGGGCGACGTTCTCTCCCTCATCGAGAAGGCCGAGCAGAATTTCGACATGCAATCTGCAGCGGCGATGGAAGCCAAAGTCCGCGAAGGCCGCTTCGACCTGGAAGACTTCCTGAACCAAATGCAGGAAATCAAAAAAATGGGGCCGATTGAGAATATTCTGGGCATGCTACCCGGCATGGACAAAGTGATGCGGAACGCTCCCAAAGAGAAAATGGGGGTTGACGAAAGGCAAATGGCACGGGTTGAGGCAATAATCCGCTCCATGACTCCCGCAGAACGTCGCAAACCAGATATAATAAACGGTTCGCGTAAACGCCGTATCGCCGCCGGTTCGGGCGTAGGCGTTCAAGACGTGAATCGTTTGCTGGGTCAATTCCGCGATATGCAGAAGATGATGCGGCAAATGTCGGCCCTCACCGGCGGAAAAATGGGTAAAATGCCTAAGGGTATGCCCAAAATACCACGCGGGATTAACCCGCTTAAATTTATGAAGTAATATATGATCTTTGATCTTTGATCTTTGATCTTGGGTGTTACCCCAAAGACCAAAGACCAAAGGCCCAAGACCAAAGTTCAAGGAGAAAAATGGTTCGTATTCGTTTGCGCCGCACCGGCGCGAGAAACAATCCGGCGTATCGCTTGGTCGTCGCCGACAGCAACAGCCCGCGCGATGGGCGCTTCATCGAGACTCTCGGTCACTACCTGCCAACCCGCCAGCCGGCGGTTGTTGAGATCAATGAAGAGCGTGCCAAGCACTGGTTAAGCGTCGGCGCCAAGCCGAGCGACACTGCGGCATCGCTGCTCAAAGCCAAAGGCTTGCTGTAAACCAAGTACTTTAGACATGCAAAACGAAGAATTGCAAAACGGCTCTGCCGCGACTGAGACCGATTCTTTCGACGAAATTGATTATGACGCGCCCAGCCCCGAAGAGGCGCGCATGATCGAGTTGGTCGGATATCTGGTTCAAGGTCTGGTTGCTAATCCCGAAGAAGTCGAAGTCGAAGAGTTCTTCGACGACATGGGAACTGTTTATGGCGTGCGGGTTCATCCCGACGACATCGGACGGATCATCGGCAAAGAAGGCCGTGTCGCCAATGCCTTGCGTCAAATCGTCAAGGCCGCAGCCACCAAGGCTAACACTCACGTCATGGTTGAAATTCTGACCGATGATGACGAAGAGAACATTCCGTTGGCCGACAGTTCCGACGCATCACCCGCTTGAGCACCACACCATCCCTTCCATCAGCCCTGGCGACTCAGGATTTGAGTTCGTGGGACGTATTAGTCGGCAAAGTCGTCGGCCGCTGGGACCATTCAAGTTTGAAGATCCAGCCGCTCGACGCTTCTGCCAACCGCTTTGACGTTGGTTCCGTGCTCTGCATCGAATCGCAGGGCCAGCGTCGTCTCGTCGAAGTGCAAACCTCCCGCCGCCAGGGCAAGGCAATTATCTGCGATGTCGGCATCCTGGCCTTGGAAGAAGCCGAAGCTCTGCGGAACTCGACGCTGTGGATTCATCGTTCCATGCGCCCACCTTTGCCCGAAGGTGAGTTCTATCTGGACGAAATGATCGGTTTTCAAGTGCGTTCCGAGAGCGGTGAGGAATTGGGTGAAGTCGTTGAAGTCTTGGAAACTCCGGCGCACAACGTCTATGTAACGACAAATGCCATGATTCCAGCCCATGCAGACTTTATCCTTGCGACCGACTGGCAAAACAGGGTGCTCACCGTGCGTGATTTGCCGGGGCTTAAAACATAAGCTCAAATTCATGTTTTCATGAGAGAGCCTAATCAAGTACACTGCTCACATCCATACTTGGTCACCCATCATCTAAACCATGCGTTTTGAGATTTTTACTCTTTTCCCGGAATATTTCGACGGTCCGTTTCGCTCGAGTATTTTAAAGCGTGCGCAGGAAAGCGGAGTGCTCCAGATAAACTTGCACGATGTCCGCAACTGGGCTCAGGATAAGCATAATACATGCGATGATTATCCTTATGGTGGCGGTGCCGGCATGGTCATGAAGGCCGAACCACTGGCAGCGGCTATCGAAGATGTGATAGGATATGACGCTGGCAATTCTCAGTTGAGGAATGCCCCGCCGTGTCCGGTCATTTATCTGTCGCCACATGGTCGTACTTTAACGCATGAAGTTGCTGTTGAGCTTTCATTGCATCCGCAAATCGCTTTGGTCTGCGGGCATTACGAAGGCGTAGACGAACGTGCATTGAAGCTGCTGACGACAGACGCTATTAGTATTGGCGACTATGTCTTGACGGGTGGCGAACCGGCAGCTGCGGTGTTGGTCGATAGTGTATCGCGGTTGTTATCGGGAGTTCTGGGCAACGAGGAATCGGCGCAGAACGAATCGTTTGCCAATGGTTTGCTCGAAGCGCCGCAGTATACGCGCCCGGCACAATGGCGCGGTTTCGAGGTGCCGGAAGTATTGCTTTCGGGACATCATGCCGAGGTTGAAAAATGGCGTGTTCGCGAAGGAATGCGTCAGACGCTTCAACAGCGCCCAGACTTACTGGATGCGCTGCTTTACGGCGACCAGTTGAGCGCCGATGAATTAGAAATTTTGGGGCAGGTTTTAGGCGACTTCGGCTCGAACCTGGACTAATATTTAGATTAAAAAAATACGTATCGAACCCGAAGCATATACAGGCAACGGAAAACAGTTAGGAGCACTCCGATGAATCAGGATTTGTTGAAAGCAGTTCAGGCCAAACATTTGAAGGAAGAAATTCCGTCGTTCGCCGCCGGCGATACCGTCCGCGTGCAGGTAAAGGTTGTCGAAGGCAACCGTGAGCGTTTGCAGGCTTTTGAAGGCACTTGCATCGCACGTGGCGGCAGCGGCACCAGCGAATCGTTCACGATTCGTCGCGTCAGCCAGGGTGTAGGCGTCGAACGTAAATTTTTAATCCACTCCCCCCGTCTGGACAAAATTGAAGTCCGCCGCAAGGGTAAGGTTCGCCGCGCCAAGCTGAACTACTTGCGCGACCGCATCGGCTCCAAGTCCATCCGTATCAAAGAGAAACAGGTCGCTCGCTAAATTAACGACAGCATAATGGAAAGTTGAAAATGGAAAATGGATAATAATCGGCAACCAACCGGGTTATTCATTTTTCATTCTCAATTTTCCATTTTTCATTTTTATCATGTCTTTCAGCATGGATTCGTGGTTATGGAAAATAGCGCTCGTCGTCGCTATTGTCGGCGTGCGTGAATTCGTCCGCCTGCTCTCACCCAAAGATGTTCAAGGTGAAACCCACGAAAACAGCCGCTGGGCGGTTGAAACGCTCGATTCGGCAGCCATTGCGATTGGTCTGGTACTTTTCATCATCCAGCCGTTCTTGCTGCAAGCGTTCTACATCCCTTCAGGCTCGATGGAAGACACGCTGCAGGTGCGCGACCGCTTGCTGGTTTCCAAGCTCATCTATCGCTTGCGCAATCCCCGTTTCCAGGACGTCGTCGTCTTCCGCGTGCCCCCGGCAGCACTCAACGCCAACACACCGCCGGGAACCGATTTCATCAAGCGCTGCATCGGCACACCGGGTGATATCGTCTACGTTCAAGACCGTCAACTTTACCGCATCCCTGCCGGTAGCGACCGCGTCGAAAAAATTCAGGAAAAATACACCAAGTGGAGCGAGGACGGCAGGCCTTCATACGATATGAAGATTAGCGGCGGTGTAGTCTATTCGCGTGAATACGATCTGCCCGGCCAGCCTGGTGTGTGGGCTGTCAACGGTATGGCCCAACCCGAAGACCAGCAGCAGATTATCACTGATGCCAAACCCGAAGCCGTTCCCGCCGGTAAGCTGCTGATGCTGGGCGACCACCGCAACAACTCCAACGACGGCCATGTCTGGGGCTTCGTACCGCGCGAAAACGTCGTCGGCAAAGCAATCTTCGTCTTCTGGCCACCTAACCGTCTCTCGCTCATCGACAAACTCAGTCAACTTAACGATTCGCAGGCGATTCGCACGGCATCCGTAACCGCTCAATAATTCCCTTCTGGTCATATGCCCTCATTACAGCGCGAGCAAGAACTCAGCCTGCTGGGTTATCAGCGCATCGTCGGTGTCGATGAAGCCGGTCGCGGTCCGCTGGCCGGACCTGTCGTCGCAGCCGCCATTCTACTTAGCGACCGGTTCTCGCCCGATGATTACGCCCTGCTCGACGACTCGAAAAAGCTCAAGCACACTACCCGCGAAGCTTTGTTCGAGCGCCTCACCGATAGCTTTATTTACGGTGTAGGAATTGTCGATGCCCCAACCATTGATGCCATCAACATCCGTCAGGCAACCTGGCTGGCGATGCGCAATGCCGTAGCCGATCTACATACCAAAACCGCGGCCGTGGACTATGTCCTCATCGATGGCCTGGGTTACGGGCCAGGGCCGTGGAATTACGAACCGATTGTCAAAGGCGACTCGAAAAGTTACTCCATAGCCGCTGCATCTATTATCGCCAAGGTAACGCGAGACCGACTGATGGAAGAGTATGAAGCAGAGTTCCCCGGATATGGATTTAGCGTTCATAAAGGCTACGGCACCGCTGCCCACTTAAAAGCCATCCAGGAAATGGGGCCTTGCATTATCCATCGCAGGAGCTTTGCACCGATTAAAAACCAATTCTAAATGCGCATTTTGAGTAAAATGAAATGTAGCCATGCGCATTGGAATTTTAGTCGTTGCTTATAACGCCGAATCGACCCTCCACCAGGTTTTAGAACGCGTCCCACCCGAAATCATGGATAAAGTCGCGGAGATTTTCGTCTTCGACGACGCCAGTCAGGACGCCACCTTTCAGATTGGTGAACAGGTGAGCCAATCACATTCATCCGGCAAAATTTCAATCTTCCGCAACGAAACCAACCAGATGTATGGCGGCAACCAGCGCAAAGGTTACGAATACGCCATCAAGAATAATTTCGATATTGTAGTGCTTTTGCATGGTGATGGACAGTATGCGCCCGAAGTTATGCAGGAGTTGCTCTCACCGCTCGAAAATGGGGAAGCCGATATGGTGATGGGCTCGCGCATGATGATCCCCGGTGCCGCTCGTAAAGGCAACATGCCGCTCTATAAATACGTCGGTAATAAGATCCTAACGCGCACGCAGAATCTTCTCATCGGCACCCGGTTCAGCGAATTTCATTCTGGTTATCGGGCCTACTCGGTAGCGGCGCTTAAAAACATTCCACTTAACCGTCTCACCCACAACTGGCATTTCGATACGCAAATCATTCTGGAATTTCTGAAGCACGGTTATCGCATCAAGGAAGTGCCCATCCCCACCTACTACGGCGATGAAATTTGCCGCGTCAACGGCATCCCCTATGCCATGAACTGCATCCGCGAAAGCCTCCAATACTCCTATGCCCGAAAGCGACGATAAGTTTCATTATCAACTGCGTTACGACCGCAAAAGCAGCCATCAGCAAATCGTCATTATCATTCGGCGACTCAAACGTGGCCCAATGCTGGATGTCGGGGCGGCGCAAGGCTTGCTGGGCCATTTATTAGCGCAGCAAGAACCGGAGTTCACCGCGCAGTTTCCCATCGATGCCGTAGAGCCGCACCCGGTGTGGAGCGAAGAAGCCAGGCCCTACTATCGCCAAGTCTATGCCACCGGAATTGAGGACGCGCCGCTCACAGAAAAGAACTACCAGGTCGTGATCTGCGCCGACGTGCTCGAACACGTAGTCAAGCCCGAAGTCGCCCTGCAGCAGCTTCAACAACACACCGCTTCCGACGCCTATTTTGTGATTTCCTTGCCCAATGTCGCCCACCTCAGCATCCGGCTGATGCTGCTGTTCGGGCTGTTTCCCAAAATGGAAAAAGGCATTCTCGACCGCACTCACCTGCACTTCTACACCCAGAAAACCGCACGAGATATGCTAAGCGAAGCTGGTTTGCAAGTCGAACGCGTGCTGCCAACCGTCATTCCTCTGGAAATTTGGTTTGGCCAGGGTAAAAAGAAAGCGCTGCTACCCCTGCTCCGCCGCCTACAATACGCTATGGTTGCCATCGCACCGCGCGTGTTTGCTTATCAGTGGATATTTATCGCACGCCCGAAAAATTAACCGACTTTGGGGTTGAGATAGGTCACCAGCCAGTAAATACAAGTGCCGTTGAGAAGCAGCATCGCCGCAATCCACAGGCCAAGAACAGCATTGGCACCCTTTCGTCCCGCTAATTGCTGCCAACCGCTGGCGATGAGCACACTGATGCCGATGAGCGCCGGAAAGAGATAACGCCCGCCTTCTGCCCAGCCCCAGTGCACGAACAAAGCAATCACGATCACGATGAGTGCGCTAATAAGGAACGCGCCGCCACTGGTGAGAAGCGCCAGGCGTTGAGGTAACGACTCTTCGAGGGTTACCGTTTCATCTTTGATGCGCGGCCGCTTGGCAACGAGTCCTACCAACGCAATCAAGCAATAGAGGAAAAACGCCCAATAAATACCATCGCGCACGCCTTCGGGAATCCAGTCTTTCTGCGACCACATGGTGTTGAAGAGGCCCTGAAACACCAACACGACGTGCTGGGGGAAGTTGTCATGCAGCAGCATCACCAGTATTCCGTTGGAGGGAGCAGGCAAGGCCGGTGACGGCATCGGTGGCGGCGAGTGCATCAGCGAGCCATATTGCGCCAGATTATAGAGATGCCACGGTCCGGCAACGACAACGGACACTCCCACGACAATCGCCAGACGCTTCCATGCCTCGCCCGAGCGCCAGATGTTCTTTCCGTATTGCGCTATCAGGTAAATAGCCAGAGCCACAGCATTGGCCGGAAGTGCATTGGCTTTGGAGACTATACACAAGCCGAACACCAACCCGATAACACCAGCCGATTTCAGGCTGCGCTCCTGCGGATAAACCACCACCAACAGCCACAGGAAAACCGTCGCCATCAAGAATACCAGCGCGTCGTTAATGATGGTAGCAGCAGTCATGCCCCACATCGGCACCAGGGCGATTTGCGCCACGCACAAACGTGAAGCCGGCAAACTGCCGCGCGTGGCGTGCAGAGCGATTTGATAGGCAAACGGCAACGCCGCCAGGCACATCAGCAAACTGATGCCGCGCAACAGGTGCCACACCGTATCTCCGGGCAGGTTATGAAAAATGGCGTAGAACGGCACCAGTGCCAGATAATACAGCGGTGGATGATAGGTATGCGCACCTTTATATTCGGGCTCATGTCCAGCCGCATCGGTCGCGCCACCCGCCACGAGGTGGGGGAACGTCCGCTCCTCAAACAGCAGCTTGACGTAGTTCATGTGGCGCGTTTCGTCCACGCCGTAGCCAACCATGATAACGCCGTTGTAAATCAAACCAAGAATGGCCGCAAGCACCAATATACCGACCAGCCAACGATCGCGATACCACTTTGGTGCGCTCAGCTCTGGAGTTGTCATATTTTTTTAAAACGTCACCACCGTCGCACCTTCGCCACCCTCGTTCATCGGAGCCTGCTCGAACGAAGTCACTGCACGGGTGCTCTTCAAATAATCGTGGACCGCGCGCCGCAACGCCCCTGTGCCCCGACCGTGCACGATACGCAACGATTTCGCATTCGAAAGCAAAGCGCTATCGAGATACTCTTCCAGTTCGAGAATCGCCTCATCCACGCGCCTGCCGATGAGGTTGATCTCCTGCGGCACGCCAAACACCTTGCCGGTGAAAGCGGCAACGGGCGCAGGCTGATGGCGTCCGCCCGGTTTGGAGATGTCGCGCAGCGGCACTTTCACTTTCATCGCACCGATACGCACTTCCACGCGGTCGTTGTTATCAGGTAAGGTCAGCAGCACGCCTTCTTTGTTGAACGACGACACCCGCACGCTATCGCCAACCTTCAGCCCCTGCTTGATAACCTGCGGGGCTTCGATTTCTTCTTCGACCTCTTCGCGCACCGGTGCGCGATGGCAGCGGGGTGGTTCGGGGGCGATGGGCGGAGCATTGACGCGTGTCTTATCGCGCAGGCTTTTGAGGCGACCGCGCGCGACTTCCGTCTGCTTCGATTCCTTGGCGGCGCTGCGCAGCTCCTTGAGAATCGAGTCGGCCTCGTTTTGCGCCTCGCGCACAATGCGCGCTGCCTGGGCATGGGCAGCGGCGATTTCCGCGTCGCGCTCCTGTTGCAGCTTTTGCAGCTTCTTATCGAACTCGCGCTGCAGGCGCTGCACCTCTTCGCGCTCTTGCACAGCCTCTTCGGTCTGCTCGCGCAACTCGCGCTGGGTGGCTTCCAGCTTTTGCGTAGCCAACTCGGTCTCTTCGCGCGCCTTGCCCAGATAACGCTTGGCGCGTTGTGCTAAATCGGGCGGCAGGCCCAGACGCGAGGCGATGGAGATAGCGTTACTCGCACCGGGGACACCGATGCGCAGGTGATAGGTCGGTTTGAGGCTCTTGGTATCGAATTCTACCGAAGCGTTCTGGAACCGCTCGGCGCTGAGCGCGAACTGCTTCAGCTCGCCGTAGTGCGTGGTCGCCAGCACCAGCGTGCCGCGCCGCGACAGCGAGCGCAGAATCGCTTTAGCCAGCGCCGCGCCTTCGTCAGGGTCGGTTCCGGCACCGATTTCATCGAACAGTACCAGATCGCCGCTTTCGGCTTCATTCAAAATCTTGATGATGCGCGACATATGTGACGAAAAGGTGGAGAGCGACTGCTCAATCGACTGCTCATCACCGATATCAGCAAACACGCGGCGCGGCAAGCACACGCTGCTCCCGCTCTCGGCGCAGATGTGCATGCCGCACATCGCCATCAGCACGCCCAGCCCCAGCGTCTTGAGTACAATCGTCTTGCCGCCGGTGTTGGGGCCGGTGAGCATCAGCACGTCGAAATCGTCGCCCAGGCGGATATCGTTGGGAATGCAATGCTCCACCAGCGGGTGGCGCGCCGCCTTGAGATTGAACCCTGACTTGCCCAGCAACGGCGCGGTCGCCTGATGCTTGAGCGAAAGCCGGGCCTTGGCAAAGGTGAAATCCAGTTCGCCGCAGGCCGCCGAGCTGCTTTTCAGCTCGCCTGCCACTTCGCCGACGCGGGCACTGAGTTCTTGCAGAATCTCGCGAATCGCTTCGCGCTCTTCCAGCGCCAGTTCGCGCAAGCGGTTGTTGAGTTCGACCACGGCCTGCGGTTCGATGAAGAACGCCCCACCCGACCCGCTGCGGTCGTGGATGATGCCCGGCACGGAGTTGCGGCTTTCGGCGCGCACCGGCAGGCAGTAGCGCCCTTCGCGCACCGTGACGAAATTATCCTGCAAATGCGGCTGCACATTGGTGCTGGTGAGCATGGCGCGCAGCTTCGACTGAATCTCGGCCTGGGTGCGCGCCATGCCGCGTCGCGCCTTGAGCAGCCGCAGCGAGGCGCTATCCTTGACGGATTGGCCTTCCAGGTCGATGGCATCGGCAATGGCTTTTTCCAGCGCGGGGTGCACAGAGATACGGTTGGCCTGATGCACCAGCAGCGTGAACTGCTGCCCGTCTTCATCTTCGCGCGACGCGTTTTCAATGCCGCCCTTCAAACGGCGCGCGCCGGCGATGAACAGGCCCACCGCGGCCAGTTCGCCCGCTTCCAGCATGCTGCCGATCTGCGCGTTCTTCAGCAGCCGCGACACATCGGAGATGCCGCCAAAAACCGCCGCTTTCCCGGCTTCGAGATAGAGGCGTGCCTGGCTGGTTTCATTGATCCTGCGGGTGACTTCACCCACGTTCGTGGACGGCTCCAGTCGACGGACACGAGCCCGGCCCAGCTCACAAGCGCACGCCGCTTCGAGTTGGGCCAGAATTTTGGGGAGTTCAAGAAGTTCGAAAGTATGACTGTCCACACTAAAATTATAACGAGGGAATTGCACCGCGTCCGCACGACTGTTAGAATAATCGTATTGATGTTCCCTCCAGGGCGATTAACTCAGCGGGAGAGTGCCACCTTCACACGGTGGAAGTCGCTGGTTCGATCCCAGCATCGCCCAGTAAAAATAAGGGTTTACGGCAATAAACCCTTATGCAGCAAGGCTCTAACGGCCATACGCGTTCACTCCAAATGCCTCAAAATATACACTTTTGAGGCAAAAAATGCAGAGTTGGGCTCTACCTTTCACAAATTCCACAGCCGAAAATAAGCCTGAAAATTCAGGTTCTAACAGCCAAAATCTTATTTCAATCGAGCAGATTGAGAGCTTTTCGCGGGACTGGTTTTTCGATTCAGAGTATCGTCAGCACTCCAAGGAAACCATTAAACGCCGCCGTGAACTCATCGAGCAGCTGCTTTGGTTTCTTCGTGAGAAACAACAGCCGGGCGTCAACCTGCGCGTGATTCGTCAGTTCCTGGCCTATTTTAGCTCCGGTAGCCCAGAGGAGCCGCGTTGGGGAAATGCTGACCATCACGCGTGCTTGCGACCAGCATCACGCGCTACGGTTCACACCGCCTATTCTCGCCTACGCACTTTTTTCCGTTGGTGTGTCAATGAAGAGCTGATTGCCGTCTCGCCAATGAAGAACCTGGCACCACCTGAAAATAATAAAGATCAGGTAGCACCCTTCACAGCCGACGAGATTCAGCGTCTGCTTGCTGCAGCTCGTGAAACCAATTATCCGCGTCGCGATGAGGCTATCTGCATTTTCCTACTCGATACTGGTGTACGTGTCAGCGAATTAGCGAACATTCGGCTTTCAGATATTGATTGGGATGCGCGCAAGATTACTGTTTTAGGTAAAGGGCAAAAAGAGCGCGCGATCTACTTTGGCCATCAGGCTAAACGCGCGCTTTGGAGCTACTTATCGGAAGATTCCCGCACGCCCCTTAAAGGTAAACGATTGAAGAATGTAAAAGAAAAGGATGAAAACTCACCGCTATTTGTATCTGAGGTTGGCGAGCGATCAGGGGAGGCCTTTTCACGGCAGGGGCTATTGCGCTTAATCGTCCGCCTGGGGAAGCGCGCCGGGATCTCTGGCAAACGCGTTTCTCCACATACATTCCGGCATACCTTCGCCGTTGAGTTTCTGCGCGCCGGTGGCAACGTTTTCACCCTGAAAGAGTTGCTTGGCCACACCAGCCTGCACATGACAAACCGCTATGTATCTTTTGCCCAGGCCGATCTGGAGAACCAGCACCGGCAGTTCTCACCAGCAGACAGAATGCGGCGTGCTAAGTGAGATTATTCATAATGATAATAAATATTTTCTGTAGCAAAATCGAGTTCAAAATATAAAAAAACCGGCTTGATAAAAAACCCTAAATATTTGTGGTAAAATCGGTTTTGGGTGCGACCTGGGCAGGTCGAAACGACAATTTATTTCACGACTATGCCTATATTCCATCCCTCCGCGCGCCTATCCGACTTTGCTCAACTTTTAGAAAACGCTCCGTTTTTTTCTTTGCTCGTCTCTAACCTGGCTTAATTCTCGTCGAAAGGTAAAACGCTTATGAACGACGAGAAGAAAACGCTTCGCGCGGCTATGCGCGGCTTTCCGCTGCCGACTGAGGTTCCGATCCCGGTGCCACAGGTCAAACGAAACAACACCGATGAGCTTGCGGCCCAGGTAGTCGAGCGCCTGCACCAATTGCACCCAGGCGCACCATTTTTCATGCCTAAGCAGATTGGCCCGGTGCTCGGCATCTCGGACAATGCTTTCACGGTTTACTGCCGAAAGCATCCCGCATTGAAACTGTGGCGCGGCTCTTATCGCTTTCACACTGACGACCCTGGGCACATGAAAATACTGCGTCGTGTCATCGGTGTCGTGCTTTGGTCAGGCATTAAGGTGCCTGATGAATTCCGCCCGTCAGGCCGTGGCAACATCCAATAATCCCGAACTCTTTAGAACTGTTTTAGAAAATCCAAAACGCCCCGCTGGCCGCGCTTGAATAGATTCGAGCAGGTCGCGAGGCGTTTTTCTTTGGTGCTTTGCCATCGAGCAGCACACACCCTACCCCGCTTCCGGCCTGCTCAATTTTATTGAGCGAGGCTTACTTTGATTAAATGCAGACTTCCCAAACTGCGCCGTGCGCGCAAACGTGATAGTGAAGGCCGATTCGTTTCGACGCGCGGCCCGATCGACTTGAAATCCGATAACCGTGTCATTCTGGCGGCTGTCGTGATTTTCGTGCTGGGGCCGCCCTTACTTGAGCGCCTACCCGAACCGGGCACCATTGTTCGTTCGCCCCTGGCTGTATTTCAGTCTGTCACCGGCTCGACACAGAAGCTCACCAGTGAGCAGATCCGCAAGCGTGACAATGCCACTCGGCTGGAAAAAATCAACCCGGCTTTGCGCCCGAAAGTTGGCGCTATCCTGGCCGATCTGGAAGAGCACAAATACCAACCACTGATTGATAGTGGCGTCTGGCGATCGCCGTCTCAACAGGCCGCCAAGGTTGCCGCTGGTGTTTCCAAGACGCAGTTTTCTTTTCACACCGCAACGACCAAAGACGGCAAGCCGGATGCACTGGCCGCCGATATTACCAACAAGCCCTGGGGTTGGAAGAGCACGAAAGAGAATCGTGTTTTCTGGCTCAAGCTGGCATCCAGTGCCCAGGCCCACGGCATGACCACCGGCATCTACTGGGGATTAAGCCAGGCCAACCGCGACAAGCTGCGCGCCGCCATCAAAGCACGAAACTGGAATTATACCGGCCCACTTGGCTGGGACACTGCCCACGCCGAAGTAGTTGGTATTTCGATCATGCAGGCCAAAGTCGGCAAACGTCCTCAGCCGGTTCAAGTGCCGCCTGTTCTGGTCATCAACGATAAAGCAATTCGCCCAGGAGCTGCTTATCTGGCGAACGGTAGTTGGTTTGTGCTTGAAGGTGAGCTTGCGCCGCTGTTTGGCAAAGCAGCGCAAACGCCGTCGATCTTTGTGCCGCTCCGCCACCAACTGGGCGTTTATGGCCACAAGATCGTGGCCACCAATAATCGCTTGAAGGACCGCAACCGCTTCGATGTCCGCACGGCACCGGTGAAATAAGGATTCTATGAGCTTCGATTTTCAGACGTTCTTTACCATTATCGGCGCAGTGATGGGCGCGGTTTCGTTGGTTTGCACCAGCCGGATCGGTGCACTTAAAGGCGATATCGATAAGCTGCGCCGGGAAATGGCCGCTTTGCGCGATCGCCTGGCTATTGTGGAGAATGAGCGCGACTCCCATAAGCGGGACGCGGACGCCTTGCGGGAACGCCTGATTACCGCTCTCACCGAAAACAAAGCACTCCAATCGCAGCTTGATCGCCTGAAATCTGCTCTCCGTGCACGAGCAAAGTGCAAATAAAACATGGCTCAAGGTAAGGCACACAAAAACGAAACCAAAGCAGCAGTAATCGCGGCACTCATGGCCGGGCAGCAGCCCTCACAAGTGTGTCGCGAATTTGGTTTGCCTGAAAGCACCGTGCGCACCTGGGGCAAAAACGCGGGCGTGGACTTCGCGGAGATTCGCGCCGAAAAAAAAGAGGCGCTTGCCGACCTCATTGCGGGAGTGCTGACCGAGAACCTAAAGACACTTGCAGCACAAGCGGTTCACGCGAGAAAACCCGAATGGATGAACAAACAAAGCGCAGACTCACTTGCCGTATTTTACGGCGTTGTAGCCGATAAGACGATACGAATTCTTGAAGCTGCAGCAGCAGCCCAACCTCTGGAAGACCAAACCAATGAAAGCTAAGAAAAAAGGCCCGGCGATTTCTCGCCGGGTCAGTTCATTTCTGGCCGCTGGCCTGGCCTTGTTGCAGGCTGGCCCCGGCATCGCCGCTCCCATCGCGTTCAATTTTGCACCTGGTGCTTTTGAGCAACGCGAAGCTGCACGCGCCAAACTCGAAGCGGCCAAAGAGCGCGGGGAACGCGGTAACTTGACGTTTCGTGAATTCGTCTCCCTGGTGAATCCCCGCTATCGCTGGTTCAAGCATTGCGAAGTATTGGGCGATGTTCTGCAACGCGTTGCTGATGGTGAAATTTCGCGGCTGATGATTTTCATGCCGCCACGGCACGGCAAGAGCGAGGAAACCAGCCGCCTTTTCAGCGCTTACTTTCTATGGCGCTATCCCGAACGTAAAGTCGGTTTGTGCTCATATTCGGCAGGCCTGGCCTACACGCTTTCACGCGCGGCCAAAGACTTCTATCTGGCCGGTGGTGGCGAGCTGCGCAACGACGCGAAAGCCGTCAAGCAATGGGAGACGCCTCAAGGCGGTATGTTCTGGGCTGCTGGCGTCGGCGGTGAAGCGACCGGCAAAGGCTGGCACCTGGGCATAATCGACGATCCGCTGAAGAACGCGGAACAGTCGCAAAGCCAAGTCATCCGCGAAAAACAGAAGGAATGGTTTCAATCCACTTTTAGCACCCGCGAAGAGCCTGAAGGCGGCGCGCTGATCTTCATTCTCACACGTTGGAACGAAGACGACCTTGCCGGATGGCAGCTGATGCAGGAGTTGGGAAAGGAAGAGGACGAAACCGAGAACTGGCACATTGTCAACTTCCCAGCCCTGGCCGAAGCCGAATCGCCTGAGTTTCCGCCATCTTGCACCGTTGAACCCGACTGGCGGCAGCCGGGCGAAGCGCTTTGCCCGGAGCGCTACAACCTGAAAAAGCTGAAGCGCATTTGTGCGCAGGTCGGAGCCTACTTCTGGAACGCATTGTTTCAGCAACGGCCGCGACCGCTTGAAGGCGCGTTTTTCAAGGCTGCTTGGTTTAAGAAAATTGTCGGTGTCGTCCCCGATGGCTGTAAATTCGTGCGCTACTGGGACAAGGCAGGCAGCGAAGGCAGGGGCGACTACACTGTTGGCGTTCTAATGGCGCGCTGGTTAGACGAAGATGGCGTCGCTACATTCTTTATCGTTGACGTTGTCCGCGGCCAGTGGGAGGCGATCGAACGCGAACAGAAGATTCGCCAAACCGCGATGATGGACGTCTCACGTTATGGCGAAGACGCCGTCATGATCTGGATGGAGCAAGAAGGCGGCTCGGGCGGCAAAGAGAGTGCGCAAGCCTCAAAGCGTCGGCTGGCCGGTTACTCTGTGCAGGTTGAAACGGTTTCCGGTGACAAAGCTGTGCGCGCCGATCCGTTCCGCACTCAGGCCAGCGCGATGAACGTCATGCTGGTTCGTGGAGACTGGAACGTGGCTTTTGTTAATGAGCTAACTGCCTTTCCGAACGGTCGCAATGATGACCAGGTGGACGCTGCAAGCGGCGCTTTTAACAAATTAGCGTTAGGTAAGCGGTGGGATTTTGATTAGAGTCCCACCCGTTTCACTGATGGCCGGTCAATTCAGGAACCTTTAAGAAAATTTTTTAGCAGTTGGTAGTTTGGGTTTGCTGTATCTTATGAAACAGCAAACTCTACCTTACGAAATGCACCACGGCGATTGCTTGCAGATCCTCCAAAATTTGCCCGATGCCAGTGTGGACGCAATAATCACAGATCCCCCTTATTCCAGCGGCGGCGCGTTCCGTTCTGATCGAATGGGGAAGACAACCGAGAAATATACCCTGGGCGGCACTAAAGTAAAGCGCCCGGCATTTTCCGGTGACAATCGCGACCAACGTTCTTTTGCCTTTTGGTGTACGCTGTGGCTGCAAGAATGTTATCGAGTAGCCAAAGAGGGCGCGCCCATTTGTGTTTTTACCGACTGGCGGCAGTTGCCTATCACCACTGACGTTTTCCAGGCCGCTGGCTTCGTTTGGCGTGGGGTTCCGGTTTGGGATAAAACACCCGCCTGCCGTCCTATCAAAGGGCGGTTTGCCCACCAATCCGAATTCATCGTTTTTGGCAGTAAGGGGCCGATGCCGGTGGAACGGGGTGTAGGTTGCCTCGCTGGTGTTTTTCCCATTGTGGTTAAACAGGCCGACAAGTTCCACATCACAGGCAAGCCCGTTGAACTGATGAAACGACTTATCGAAGTCACAAAGCCCGGCGACATCGTTTTAGATCCTTTTGCTGGTTCAGGCTCAACTGGAGTGGCAGCGATTCAAACAGGCCGCCGCTTCATCGGCATAGAGATGGAGCAAAGTTACTTCGATATAGCGAATCATCGACTTTCCCAAAACGTTTAGATTTCCTTCCTTCATGCCCTCATCTTTGAAAGATGCAGGGCATGAACTTTTTGCAGCGCATCGGAAAAATCCTAAGTAGACCGGAGCACGACGCATCTGGCGGCCTGGGCGGCTGGGGCTGGGGTAGTTTCTGGCGTGGCGGCTATAGCTACAAAGCAGAAGCGGGGCCACTCTGGGAATCGAGCATCCCTCTTGCCTGTTTGAAGTGGGAACAGCGTGCCAGTGTCGAAGCTGAGATTATCACACAACGTAAAAACGATAAAGGCAAGTGGGAGAATGACGACACTTCGCCCCTACTCGATCTCCTGGCCAACCCTAACCCGCATTACGACTTCCACCAGCTGCTCGATGCGATCCGGTTCGATTATCACCTCGACGGCAACGCTTATATCTACAAAGCCCGTTCTGGCAGCGGCCAGGTGGCACAGCTATGGTGGATTCCCTGCCGCATGATTGAGCCCAGGTGGCAAGAAGACGGCACCGAGTTCATTAGCTGTTACGAATACAACGTCAACGGGAAAATCTATGCAATACCTGTGGAAGACATTATCCACATTCGCAACGGCATCGATCCGCGAAGTCGCGGCCGTAAGGGTTTGAGCGACTTTGCGGCCGTGCTCCGTGAGGTTTGCAGCGATAACGAAGCGGCGACCTACGCAGCTGCGCTGTTGCGTAACTTCGCTATTCCCGGCGTTGTGATCGCACCGAAACCGGGCAAGGACGGAGACGCCGAAATGACCCGTGAGCAGCGACGCCGCTTCAAAGAGATGTGGCAGGAATGTTTTACAGGCGAACGACGCGGTGAACCGTTTATTCAGTCCATCCCCATCGATGTGACAATGCCCGGCTTCTCACCGCAGCAGCTCATCCTCGACAAGATCCGCAAGATTCCCGAAGAGCGCATCAGCGCCGCTTTTGGCATCCCGGCCGTGGTGTTAGGCCTGGGCGCAGGCCTGGAGGCATCGACCGCCAAAGCCAGCCACGCCGACGCGCGCGAACAGGCTTATGAGAGCTGCATCATTCCGACGCTTTACGCCATCGGCCGTGCCATGACCAGGCAGCTGATGAACGAGTTCGCCGACATTAAGACCAATCGTATCTGGTTCGATCTGTCCCAGGTGCGCGTGCTGCAGCAGGACGAAGGCGAGCTTTACAAGCGCTTGAGCATGGCGTGGAAAGACGGCTGGTTGAAGCGGAGCGAAGTGCGCACCGCTGCCGGTTTTGAAAGCGACAAGGAGGACGAAATTTACAACGTTAAAGACCAGGCCGATGAAGAGGAAAGTGTTTCGCGCGAAACAGATCCCGACGCCCCTCCGGACGATGAACCCGAAGAGGATATGAAAGCCCTGCGCCGCCGCATCGGGCGCAGCTGGGCCAAGGCGGTGGATGCCAATGTGTAAGCACTGCGGCTCCGACGAGCCTTTAACCTATGAAATCAAGGACGTGATAGGCGATGCCAACGGCGACGGCTCTGACGCTGACGAGTGGCTCCTCACTTTGCTTTTGCTGCTTTCGCGCGATACCGGCTCCGTGCTCTCGCAAATGACGCAGAACGCATCGAGCGGCTTTATGTCGCTCTACCGGCCGATGCTCGATGAACTGGCCAACGCCCACGGCAACGCCTCACACCTGGGCCGCCGCCAGGCCGGTATCATCACGCCGATGAACGGCAACGACATCGCATTCGGCCGCCTGGCTGCGATCGAGCAAGCGCCATTCCTGCAGGGCTTTCTCCGCGACCTGGAAAACGGCCGCTACACCAACGAAGACGGCACGCTCAAGATCAAGCAGATAGAAGCGCGCTGGAAGCTCTACCAAAACCGCATCATCGGCAGCGCGAACGAAGCCTTTGGCCTGGCACTGCCGCCCGGTATGAAAATCTGGTGGCGGCGAGGCGGCGCTGAGAATTCCTGTGGCACTTGCCCGGCGCTTGAAGCTGGTTCGCCCTACACAGTGGCCACGTTGCCCACCTATCCGCGCGCTGGCGGAACGCAGTGCGGCACCAATTGCAAATGCTATCTGGTCGCTGAGAACAGCCTCACCTCATTTCGTATTTAAGGAATCACATGGAAAACGACACCAACGAAACTTTAGTCATGCCTGGGAACGCTGTCAAAGCCTTGGGCATTAAGAATGGAAAGGGCCGCATCGGCGGCTACCTGGTCGTGTTTGGCGACGCGGAACAAACCGACTTGGCCGGTGACTGGTTCACGGCTAAGACCTATCTCGGCCCGGCCGATGGCAACGGCGCGGAAGCCGTGTTTCACCACACCCTACCCATCAAAGGCTTTGAGCAAATGCGCGATTACCGTTTCGCACCGCTTACGACCAAACGCGATAGCTACGGTATTTTCGCTGAGACGGTGGTGGACATGGCCAACGACTACGACCGTGCCGTTTACGGTGTGGCCGCTGCCGGAAAACTTGGCTGGTCGAGCGGCAGCGCTCCGCACCTTGTGCGTCGGGCTGAAGGCAAGACCGCCGGTGAAATTACCCATTGGCCAATCGTGGAAGGCAGCCTCACGCCGTGCCCCTGTGAACCGCGCGCCCGGGCAACAAACCTCAAAGCGCTTGACGCCGTGCCTGATGATGTTTTCGAGGTTCCCGCCGACGTGCAGGAAGAAATCAAGCGCCAGATCGAAGGCGAAACGATCGACGAAACCAACGCCGCAAAAACCGCGCTCCAACGCCGTATTATCGGCATAAAACTCGAATTTCTAAAAAAATAGGGCCTCCCACCCTGACATTCTGAGTTTTTTCTTGCCGTTTTTTTCTTTCCCACCCAATAATTTTTTAATGGCCACGCCCGGCGCGCTTGTCGCAATATCAACCCGGCACGGCAACAGGAACAAACACGCATGGATACCCCTGCAATTAAGGCACTGCGACAAAAGCTGACCAGCACTTTGCAAGAAGCTGAAACGCTGAGTGCTAAAACCGACGCGACGCCGGAAGAAGTGCAGCGCGCCGGTGAACTCGTTACGGAAGCCGAAAGCCTGCAGACGCAAATTAGCGCAGCCCAGGAATCCGCCAAGAAGCTGCAATCAATCAAGACCTGGCATACCACGGCCGCCACCGCCCTGCCCCAGCCGGGCGAAGAGCCGGACGAAACCAAAGCCGCCGGAAAATCGACCATCAACTTGCTGACCGGTGAAATCATTGACGAGTCCGGTGCAGGCGTTCTCAAGACTGCGATGCTCAAAGCGGTTACTAACAGCAATTACAGTAAATCGTATGCAGATCTGTTGCGCGCCGGTGGCCGCATCGAGAACGTCAAGAGCAAGGACTCCGTTAAGTTCCTCAGCGAAGGCATTGACGAAGACGGCGGCTTCTTCGTCCCGCCGGAATGGATGAGCGGTATTATCAGCCGTGAACCGGCTCCGACACGCATCGTTGACATGGTGCGCACCGCCAGCATCTCGCGCGACAAGGCGAAGATCCTCAAGGCCAACTACGACATTGACGATCTCTATTCGTCCGCCGTGCGTGTCTACAAGACCAGCGAAGGCGCGGCCGCAGCCAAGAGCGATAAGCCTGCCTTCGGCACGTTCGAGGTCGATGTATACAGCTTCACCGCCGAACTCTCCATCACCAAGGAACTGTTGGAAGACACTGCTTTCGATATCCAGGGCTATCTGGTCGAGCAGCTGCGCATCGCTTACCGCAACCACTGCGCTGATAAGATTATTCGCGGTTCCGGCGTCGGTGAGCATTTCGGCATCTTGACGCGTGCAGGCACATCCCACGGCCCGGCGCTGGTCGCGTCTGGTGACGCATCGAAAGTCACCTTCGACGGCTTGCAGGACATTAAGTTCGCCGTGCCCGAGCAATACGACCAGAACTGCCGTTGGGTGTTTAACAAGCGTTCCACCGCCCGCACGATCGCCAAGCTGGTCGATGATGTGAAGCGCCCGCTCTGGCCGGTGCAAGCGCAGGCCGGTATGGTGAACGGCGAACCCGCCAGCCTCCTGGGCTACAACTACGCTTATGAAGCGTTCATGCCGAACACCGAAGCCAATGCACTGAGCATTATCTTCGGCGACCTGACCGGATATATGCGCGTGTTCCGCCTGGGTATGACGATCGAGCCGTTGCGCGAAATCGAAGCACGCCAGGGCCGTGTCGTGTTCCTGGCTCGTTTCCGCGAAGGCGGCGACGTGGCCGAGCCGTGGCGCATGAAGGTGCAGAAGATCGCTACCTCCGTTTAATTACTCGCGCCTTGAGCGCATTTTATAGCCGGGGCGTGACGCTTGCGCCCTGGCATTCGATTTCTCAATTGCCATGAACAGACAATTATCTAAAGCGGCGAAGTTCGTTGCCGTTTCTGCAACTGCAACCGCCGCGCAAACTCCCATCTCCGGCACCGCCATCGACATGCAGGGTTACGAGGATATCACCCTGGTCGCCCACCTGGGCGCTATCACTGCCACCGGCGTGGCCACACTCAAAGCCCAGGGCGGCGAGCAAAGCGGCGGCGGTGACAAGCAGGATCTCGAAGGCTCTGCCGTGGTGGCTGACGACACTATGGGAAGCAAATTCCTGGTGCTCGATATCCACCGACCGCGCGAACGCTATATCACGCCGGTGCTCACGCGCACGACGGCAAACGTCGCAGTGAACAGCATCATCGCCATCCTGTATAACGGCTCTCACGTGCCCGTCACACAGACCGACGTGGCCGCCGCGAAATCGCTGCTTTCGCCTGCAGAAGGCACTGCCTAACCTATGGCCGTCTACACCGCCTGGCCGACCGAAACAGACCTGATTGCGCTACTCACCAGCGCGCAGGCCTGGGACGCGTCGGCCTCGATCGACCTGGCTGGGCTTCTCGCCACGGCCGTTGAAGAGTTCGAGCAGCAAACCGGCTTCGTCCCGTTCCTCAATAAGGAGCTGGTCGAAGAGACGCGCACGTTTGGCGCGCCCGGCCCCATCCGTGTTCCGCCCGGCACGCTGATGGGTGGCGGGAAGCTGCTCGATCTCGAAGGCGGTTTATTGACGGTGCCGGTGGTGATGTTGGACGGCGTAACGCTGAGTGAAGGAGTGCAGTTCTGGCAGCAACGCTATGGCCACGGCTCACCCATCACGGCTATCCGCTTTCCATCGGCAACGTTCTCAAAGCCGGACGGCATCACAGTCACCGGCGCGTGGGGTTACTGCTCGACGTTGCCGGTGCAGGCGTTTAATGCTGTGTTGGCCCATGCAGCGAAAGCGGCGCTGCCGACATTGGCCAACCGCCGACGCATCACGGCTGAGAACACCAACGGCCCGATCAAGGCCAAGGAAACCGGCCCGGTGCGCACTGAATACGCCGTGGCCAGCGCCGACAAGCTGAGCGACTACAGCGGCCTGGCGCACGAATACGAAACCACATGGAGCAAAGCTGTTAAGCGCTTCCAGTTGATTTCAGTTGAGTAATTCCCAGGAGGGAAGACAAATGAAGTGGACTCGAATTTTAAAAGTCTTCACCGTCGTGCCGCTGCTGGTTGGCAGTATCGGCGCGCTTTATAACACCGTCTCGAAGATCGACGACGACCCGGCTATTCGTGAGGCATTCGACGCCCTGCGCAACAACGCAGCCGTGGCTTCAACGATCCAGACGATCAAGGTGCAAGTCGCCGTGATTCGCGCGCAGCTCAAGGAGTTGACCGGCTAATGGACTGGCTTAATTTCGGATGTGGATTTTTATCAGGCGTATTCGCTATGATCACAGCCTTTCTAATCGTCGTTATCAATGAATCACAAAAACCACAATGAGCGGCGATTTCCTCGACACCTCAGAACACAGCGAACACTTTCCCGATCGCATGGACGTGCAGCAAAAAACACCCGGCGCGCTCGATGGTCGTGGCGCGTCCGAGCCGGGCACCTGGACGAACGCAACCGGCCTGACTGCCCTGCCCGTTCTCAAAGTGGCCAGGACTGGCGAAGAGGTTCCAGTTATTGAAGGCGCAGAGAAGAGGGTTGCTATCAGCACGCACGATCTCATCATGCAGGATTACTACCCGGCCATCACCGAGCAAATGCGCGGCGTGATTGACGGAGAGGTTTATGAGTTCCTGCTTTGCGACCACGAAGGTATGAAAACAGTCGGCATTATCAAGGCTAAGCGGGTGGGTAAATGAAGCCTAAGCAAAAGTATCAAATCATTGGCGGTATTAGCCTGGGCCATCTCGAAGACAAGGTAAATGAAGCCATCCGCGCGGGCTGGACGCCGACCGGTGGTGTCTCCGTTGGCATGGCCGAAGTTGAGGAAGACGGCGAGACGGAGATTCGCTCTGTTTTCCTGCAAGCCGTCGTGCGCAAGCTCGACGAAAACGAAGACCGGGAAAATCCCTTTTTCGACGAATAACCTATGGCCATTCTCGATCCATTTGCAAATGACTACTGGTTACGCGCCACGCTTCTGGCTACCGCTGGACATACCGTTGAAGTGAACGGCCAGCAAGAGCCTGCCGATATTCCGGCGCTGGTCGAAGATCGTGTGCATCCCCTACGGCCGGACTTCGAGCCAAAGGTTTGGCCGTTCATCATCTACCAGCCGACAGGTGACGCCTGGTTCGACAACTACGGCGAACAGAACGTTATGAAAACCGAGACTGTTTTGATCTATATGGTCATGCGCGAGGACGAACTCGATGCCGCTGGCTGGAATGGCGATATCGAATCATACACGCGGCAGGGCTTTATCGCCATTAGCGCGGCGCTGCAAGGCGTGAAGGAACATAAGGCCGGTGGCGCGGGCGTCATTCACGGTTGCGAAGTATTGCAGCCCTGGCAGCGCATGTATGGCGAGAAGGGACAGCGCATCAGCGAAATGGGCGTTATCGTCCGTATCTGGAGCACATAAATTCAGGAGCCTATGAGCTTCTAAGGAGAGTAGAACACAATGCCATCTGAACAGATGAACACAGCAAACCTGCTACAGCTCATTCGTGAAGCTGTGCCAGGGACGTATGATAGCGGCGGCGAACGTCTGGTTATGACCAGTTTGCGCGGCGACTTCGCGCCGGAAGAGGCCTGGGCGTCATTCCGCCCCAGCGGTTTCAACGAAGACGCCTGGCACGCGATGGAGCGCACGCATAACGTGTGGACGGGCACGGTGCGCTGGGATTACAAGCAAGCGCCGATCCTCTTCCGTATGCTGTGCGGAGCGCCGATTTCCGATGAAGTCTCCAGCGGCAAGCGCACGCGCGTCTATACCCTACCCGAGAGCGGCGCGCGCAACTTGGACGGCTCGACTTTCACGATCGAGTATGGCCAGCAAGGTTCCTGCGAACGCTGCACCTATGGCCTATTGGTTGCGCTCTCGCTCCCGGCCGAACGCACCGCCGACACCGTTGAAGGTCAAATCACGATCATCTGTCGTCGCGCCGCCGATGACGCCGTGGGCGTGTCGATGACTGGCGTAACGCCTGCCAATGAAGTGCAGCGTATAACCTTCACCAACACGCCAAACAGCCAGTTCTTGCAGCTCAAGGTTGCCGGTGGCGTGGATACTTTCAACTTCCAGGCCAATATCACGACCAACGATCTGGAAACCGGCATCGAAGGACTTGACGAACTTGCTGGGCAAGTTGTTGTGGTTACCGACAATCGCACTACAAACACCGATCCTGACACCGGAGAAACCCGGCAAAATGGATACGTTGCGATCGAGTTCGCCGAAGACGAGAACGTGCCGCAATTGCAAGTGTTGAGCGGCGAGGTGCAACGCCTGGTCGTTGAGGAAGGCGACAGCGGCAACTATAAGCTCAATAACGGTGCCAACTTCAATCTTGGTGATACCGAAAGTGACCTGCAAACCAACCAGCGCAACCTGGGCGGCAATTTCGCCAACGTCGCTGTCAAAGGTGCAAGTAATGACGTAAGCGGAGATTCATACGTTGTTAGTGAACCAGGGACGGCTGGATGGGGAGGCACATATCTCCCTACTGGCTCTACCCTAGAAGGAGCGCCGGTATTCTCGAAGGACTCAAGCCACTTCATTTTCAAACTCTCCTCTACCTCATGGGTCATGAGCGCAGTAGAAGGAGAAACTACTGGGTTGAAATATGAATGTGTGGACAGCGGCCTGACCCCTCCCCTGACCGGTTGGGTGCCTGGCGGGGCTTCGCCAGGTTCTGCTCCCTCTCCCACGCTCACTTTAACACCTGGTGAGCCTGGCAACGCTTATTTCAACACCTACTTCCCCGTCTCCGTTGGCAACGTCGGCAACCCGACGGCGACCGGCACCGACGCTGTAGCCACGACCGTGCAGAACGGCGGCATCGCAGCCAGCAACACAGTCGGCAGCACAACCACGCAGGGCGGAACCGGCATTGTGATCGAAGCTCGCGTGCCTATACTGAACCGGAATTTCTCGGTTCGCAAAGCCAGCTCCTTGGCTTCGCTCGATGCGGCTGCAGCGCTCAACAAAGCGATGATGACGAGCTTCGATCTGGGCGCGCTGGTTGATCCGATCTGGTTCTTCGCCGAAAACGAAGAAACCTACCTCAGCCACGTGGACGGCGCAGAGCCGACCCGCACGCTGGCCATTCGCCTGGCTAAATCAAGCACCGACCTGGTAGCGATGGAGACAGGAGCGTATGCCCAGCCCGCTACCCCGGCCTGGTATCAGCTGCGCGCGGTTCACGCTGACGATTCGGATTATTCGTTCAAAGCCGAGTTCTTTGCATCGCCCAGCGGCGCGGCTTCACTCGGTGCAGGCGGAAACATCCGCTATAAGGAATTCCCGTTTTCAACCGTTATTCACGGCGGCGGGTTCGCGGCCCGGTTCATTCTCACCGAACCGGCGTCGTAATTGTAGGGCACTAAATGCGACGGCTACCAAGCGTTACCGGAACGCAAAGGGAAAAGCGGTTATGCCCAAACCGCCGCCGTCGCAGTTTTTTTATCTGGGCATTTAATTTATTTCGGAGATCCAAAATTATGAGTAATCCCAATCTTGACCCTATCATTAGCGCCGACGGCTCAGAAGTTTTATCGGAGAATTTCATCGCTGAAGCACTCGCGCCAGAAAAGGTAACGATTACGTTTAACGGCTTCACGCTAATGACGTGGGTTCGCAAGTCTCAAGTGTCCGTGCGTCAGCAAATGTGCCTGCAGTCCATCGTGAGCAAAATTGCTATTAAGGCCGGTTATCACGAAGGCGACAAAATCGGCGGCGCTGTGGACGAGCGGGCGTTGCGCTTTGTGGAATTGCTCAACGAAAGCCAGTCCTATCTGGAAGCCAGCGCCGAGATTGCCGTAGCCGCGACTGTCTTGCAGCCGGATGGTAAACCCGCCACCAACGTGCCCCAAATCACCGCGTTAAAGAAATTCACGCCCGAGGAGTTGCTCTCAACGGGTGCAATCGGCGAAGCCTATATTGCAGCGGTGACTGAAGCGCTCCGCCCTACCTCACCGGCGGAAGATGGAGTGGAGGTTCCGCCGAAGACGAAGAAAGCGAGTACTACCAAGTCTTAGGGATTCTGGTTTTCGACGAAGCTGGTGAAATGCCGGACGATTGGCAGATTCACCAGCTCGCCGAACTCTGGAACGTGCCGCCGTGGGTAGCGGCCGAAGCCCCGGCGTTCTGGGCGCAACGCTCGCTGTTCTACCACAAGGCCAAGAACCGCGCCGAGCGTGATCGCATGGAGAACGAAGAGGCTCTGCGCAAAGCCCAGGGCAAATACTGATGAGTAAATCCGGGTGGGAGTGGACAGAAAACAACTTCGCAACGGTGGCAGCAGCTCTTCGCGCCAACGCCAAACAAGCGTGTGAAGAAACTGCCTACGATATTCTCGAAGTTGCGCAGGAGAAAGCGCCGGTCGATACCGGCGCCCTGCGTGCGTCCATCCACCCGGTGTTCATGGATTCCAGTGGCTACAATCCGGCGATCATGGCCGCTAAACAGTTGGGAAAAGTTAAGAACCGGCCCGACCCCTTGCCTGCATTGGGCTTGAAACCACAGAATGATGGCGAGGTCTGTGCGGCTGTTGATGTTGCTATGCCCTACGCCTCATTCCTGGAATTCGGGACTTTCCAGATGGCCGCCCAACCTTTCTTGATTCCGGCTTTTACGCAATGCAGCGGTGTGTTTGAGCGTTACCTGCGCCAGGCAATGGTCATAAGAACACCATCAGCACCCAAAAAACAAGTAAGTGAAGCTGACCAGCGTTTAGCCTGGCAAGCACGCGAGATGGCCGCCGTGCGCCGCGAAGAACGTGAATACAAAGCGGCGATCGTCGAGGACATGCGCGCTAAGATCGCACCCGAGCAATTCCAGCGGCAGCGCTTTAATGTGAAGAACATGGACGTCAAAGGCCGGGCTACCTACCAGCGGGAGACGTTCGGCGAAATGTGGGAGCGGTTGCGCCGCGATTACGAGGGCATGAAATAGGCGCGCTGTTTCGCGCGAAACACTTATGAACATTGCGAGCTTACGCGGCAGAATCGATGTAGATATCACCCCGGCGCTTCGGGCCATGAAACAGGCCGAAAACGCCATGAAGTCGCTCGCCCAGGCAAAGGCCGTGCTGAACGTGCAGGTTGATATCTCCCGCGCACGGCAACAACTTCGTCCGCTCATCCAGTCGCTGCAATCGTTCCAGTCGAAGGCCTGGTCTACTGACGTAAACCTCAACGTCAAAACCAACCTGGCCAACGCGGAAGCGGCTTTGCGTCAATTTAAAAAAGACGCCAACCAGCTCAAGACGCTCATCAAGCCGATCGACATTCGCATCAACAGCGTCGGCACGCAGCGGCAGCTACAACCGCTTATCTCGCAGCTGCGCACGTTCCAGAAGGCCAGCGCAACGCTCAACATCAAAGCGACTGTCACCGAGGCAATGCAGAAACTCCGACAGGTGCTCGATCTCCTGCGCGAGATTATGACGGTTGCAAAAACGCCGATTAAGATCAATATTTCCGGCCAGAGCGTGCAGGTGCTGCGCGACATTCAAAAGCAGCTGACGCAGCTCACCGGCTCCGGCACCAACTGGAGCAACGTCGCGCGAAATTCGGCACGCAGCACGTCGCAGCTGGGACAAAGCGCAAGCCAGGCTAATGGCTCATTGGCCAGACTCAAAGAAACGCTTTTCGCGTTCGTTTCCGGCTACCTCGGCATCCAGCTGGTGCAGCGCGCCTTCGCGTCTCTCAAATATACGTTCATCGACTTCAACAACGTCCTCGACCAATCGCGCGTCGGGTTTACGACGTTGTTTGCCAATACCGGCATCACCATAGGCGACGCTGAGAAAAAAGCGGCTGGCCTGCTCGAAACCCTCAAACAGTTCTCCATCCCGACGCCGTTCGCGCTTGTTGACCTTGCACCATTAGCTCAACAGATGATGGCGTTCGGCCTGGTCGCGAAAAACTCAATTACAGTCGGGCGAGACGTTACCGCGATGCTAACGCAAATCGGCGACGCAGCCTATGGCCTGGGCCGGGGCAAGGAAGGCGTCGATCGCATCGTGCTGGCACTTGGCCAGATGAAAGTGGCCACCCGCGTAATGGGCCAGGAAATGCTGCAGCTGCAGCAGATGGGCGTTAATGCCTGGCAATATCTCGCCGAAGCTACAGGCAAAAGCACGGCTGAAGTGCGGGCGCTGGTCGAGAAAGGCCTGGTGCCTGCCGACGGCGCTATCAAGGCGATTCTCGCCGGGCTTGAACGTGACTTTGGCGGCGGCATGGAGCGCGCGGCCAAAACGCTGGGAGGTGCCTGGTCGAATGTGCTCGATTCGATCAACGTCAAGTTGTCGGATTTCTTCAAGTCTCAACACTCCGATCTGACCGAACTTGTCGTCAATATCGCTAACGTGCTCGACTCAGCGGCGTTCGACCGTTGGGCGACGACCACCATTGGCAAAATAGGAACTGTGGTTTCTTTCGTAACCGGTGCTTTTACAGGTTTGGTAGAAGAGATCCAGCGCGGCAACCCGATTATTCTGGGAGCTTTGGCCGCGTTGAGTGCGCGATTCGTTCTCTTGGCCACTTATTCAGTGCGGTTGGCCATCGTCAACATAGCCGCGTTTGCTACCTCCGTGCCGGGTATGTTGCTGATCGCAACGGCGACGGCGACGGCAGCGATCGCGGCCTTTGCTAAGGCTTACGAAACGAACATGTATGGCGTGCGAGATGTGACCAATACGGTCGTATCATTCGTAAACCGCCAACTGGCCGGGCTATCCAAGGGCTTCGCCTATTACATTGAAAAGCTGTCTGGTGTTCTACAATCGATCCCCGACTTCGCATTCCAGGCCATGCCTGGCGGAATGGGGCAAGCCGGATTATTGCTCAAACAGTTTCTGGGCGACCAATCCGGCCTGAAAGATGAAGTCACAACCTACTGGGATGAAATTCTTGCCGGCATTAAAAGCCCGGCCGGTTTGGGTGTAGATACCGGCATTAAGCTCAACATCTTTGGCGACTTCCAGAAGATGCTGGCTGACGCGCGCGCCGAAGCCGATAAGGCATCGAAAGAGATCGCGAAGTCAGTCGGCAAAATTCCAGCTATTGACCTTAGCGGCGGCGACAAGGCCAAAGCAGCCAGGGACGCAGAGAAAGCCGCGCTCAAGCTGCTCAAGGACCAGTTGGGTGATAGTGCCCAAGCCTGGGATACCTACGCGTCTGCCGTTGAAAAAGCCGCCGATCGTCAGATTAAGGCGTTGCGCGGCATTCAGGATTCGCTGGTCAACCTCTTCGATGGCCTGAAAAGCAACCTGGTGCAGGCCGGTATTGTCACCGATCCACTGCAGCCGATCATCAACCGCCTGGCGGGTGCACTCAATCTGCGCGGCAATGCCGTTGCCGTAGCGACGGCAGCCCAGGGACGCATAGACTTCGCGCGATCGCAGGGTAACGCCGCCCGTTCGCAGCTGGAACGCGTGAACGGCCAGGATGGTTTCGTCCCATCGAAATACAATCCTGGCGCGACGGTTCTTAACCAAATCGCCGACGCTGTAAATACGCCGATGGGCGCAGCCGCGTGCGCGCGGTTCGTTTCGTTCGCCTTCGACAAGATGGGCATCGAGGTTAAGAAGAGTGATGCCGCCGGGCAATTGGTAAAGAACGCTATCAAAGCAGGGGCGAAAGAGATCCCGATTTCCCAGGCCGGTGCAGGCGACTTGGTTTATCAATACGGCCGTAAATACGGCGTGCTGAAAGACGCCCAGGGGAACGGCTACCACGTCGGCATCGGCATCGGTAACGGCCAGGTAGCGGCGAAAAACCGCAACTACGTCGGCGCGATGTGGCGCAATGCCCGGGCGCTCGATACTTCTGTTCTGGCCCGTGGTGCAGCACAAGCCCAAACGGCTGTAAATGGCGGCTTTGTGCCAGGTGGCGGTAGTGTTGGCGGCGGTTCGTTGCTCGATTCCCTGCAGGGCTTTACCGCCGGGCTTTCCAACAGCCGTGCCGTGCCGCGTGAATGGTTAGCACAGGGCGGTGCCGTGCGCGATTCCGCGACCACTAAAGCACGATTCGGGATACAGTCTTTCCTCACAACTGAACAGGGCGGCGCGTTTTGGGATGCCCTCGTTGCAAAAATTGGTAGCGCTACCAAAGCGGCCAAGTTTCTCCGGCAGGAAATCGCCAATGCCCTCGACGTGCAACTTAATGCCGCGTCACTTCCTCAGCGCATCGAAGAGGCAGGCCGAGCAACGATGGAATTTGCCCAGGCCAAACGCCGCGAACTCACAGTCTTGCGCGATGCCTCGAAATGGCTACAGGCCAACACTTTCGATACCCTCGAATTTGCCAAAGCCCAGGAAGCCAGCAAGGCCAGGCTTGAAGCTGAGAACGACGAGCGACTGAAAGGCTTGCCACTCAAACAACGCGAGTGGAATATCACCACGCGCGTGAAAGCCGCTGTCGGCGCGCTGGTCGAAACCTACCGGCACAACGCTTTCGCTCAGCACGTGGCGCGGATCGCTGAGCTTGACAAGGAATATGCCGGGCTGGGTGCGACCACGCTTGAAGCCCAGATCGCGCAGAAAGTTTTCAACCAGGAAAATGCCCACTCACTGACCAATGCCGAAAAGCAACTGCAGGTAACGAAGGAACTCCGCAACGAACGTGCGAAATATGCACAGGAAACTTTGCGCAGTGCCCAGTCGGCGGCGATCGAGGCCAGGCGCGCTATCGAAGATCTGAACGTAAAGAATCCCGTTGACTCACTTTTTAGGCAACATGAACGCGAAGATGAAAATCGTCGTGTAATTGATCCTGCGTGGATGCCATCGCTTGACCTTATCAAAACTCGCGCGGAAGAGGTCGCTTACAGACTTCAAAAATGGCGTATTGACGGCTTTCGCGGAACTCTTGAAACCGTCCGCGATATGATGGCCGATACCGAGCTATCCACCCAAAAGATCGCGCAGTGGCTCAATGACACTCGCGGCAAAGTCGCATCGGGCGAAGCGCCGGGCACGGCTTTACCCGGTGCCGACGTGCTCGGTATGCTCAACGACAAGGCCGGGCGCAACGACGCTGAAAGGTGGCTCAAAGACCTCACAAATGGGATTGGTGAATTTAGCAATAAGGCCGCTCAAGATTTACAAGAATTCGCCAATCGCAGCCTGGACCCGGTGCAGCGGGCACAGGATTCTGTGAATAATTTCCGCGCAGAACTCCAGGCGTTGCTCACACTCATGCGGGCGCGCGGCATCAATGTGGAGCAGTATGCGGGCGCGCTCGGTGTATTGAATAACCAGCTCGAAAGCGCTGTCACCAATACGGCCAATCTCAACGCTCAATCCAAAGCGGCCGATTACAGCAAGATGCTCACCGGCATTCTAAACGACATGAGCCGCGACGATATCCTGATGCGGATATTCGACCCGGCAAAGCGCGCGCTCCAGGAGTGGAAATTTACGCTTCAAAGCCAGGGCGTGACGGAAGCCGATATCGAGCGTATTCTCCCCGCGAAACAGATCCAAATGCGGGCGCAAGAAACCATCGGTTATCTGAATGACTTTTTAGGTGGCTTGCACAATACGCTAACCCAATCCTTCGAGTCGCTTTTCACTGATGGACCTGGAAAGTTCTTCGACAATATCCTGCAGGGCCTCACGCAGATGTTGGCGCAGATGGCGGCACAAATTCTGTCTTCGATGGCCATGCAGTGGCTCACCGGCCTGTTGGGTGGCGCGTTCGGCGGTGGCGGTATCGGTGGTTCCTTCTTGAATATAGGCCAATCCCTTGCAGGTAGCTTTGTCGGTGCATCGACTGGCATCGACCGCATTCCCTACGACGACTATGTAGTGCGCACCCACAAAGACGAAGCTATCCTGACAGCGCAGGAAGCCCAGGAATGGCGCAGCCAGAAGCGCGAGGCTGCAAAGATGCCGACACGCTCATCAGGCGGCGGTGGAGGCAGCCAGGGCGGAACCACGACTATCGTTCAGTATCACGTCGGCAAAGTGGTGGCAAACAACCCCGAAGAGTTCCGCAAGAAGTTACCCGGCCGCAGTGCATCACCGCACGAAATGAACCGGGAAATGGCTCTCCGGGCAGCGAAGGGGGCAAGGGGTATTTAAGTTGCTGGTGCAGGTAGGGTGAGTTACAATCAGGCCAGTACATTGTCCAGATGTTTGGCATTCTGACAGTTCTGACAAATCTGACACACGTTTTTCGGCTGAGAAGAATTAAAAACCGTGTCAGAACTGTCAGAGTTGTCAGAAACAGCCGTCTTAACCCTGACATTCCGCGATTTTTCTTGCCTGTCTGGCCATAGCGATTTTAACTTTCGCTATGCCACTTCCCGAACCTTCCTACGGCAATTTTTTAATCTTTCCTCCCGTCATTAAAGGTCGTGCCGGTACCAATGCCGGTGCCGGTCGTGAATGGCTCACCGACCACCTCGAAACCGACAACGCCGACGTTTTCAATTCCCGTCGCAATGAATCGGCCTGGCGTATTTCACTATCAGGCATCACGCTTCTTTCATCGGAAATAGATACCTGGGACGCTTTTGTAGAAGCGGCCGAAGGTATGGCCAGGCCGGTGCTATTCCGGCTCAACTCGCGCCGCTTCGCCATCGAGCAACACCAGATCGGCACCGGCGACGGCAGCGACAAGACTTTTCAGCTCAAGAAAACGCGAAGCTATCAGGGCCATTCCAAGGCGGAGACAATTCGCTTCCCCTGGCACAACTACCCGGCACAAACATTGGTTTCAGGCCAAACGATTTTACCGACTGAGTATGTGCGAATCTTTGTCGGCTCATCATTTGAAACTGCCGTTGAAATGCCCTGGCTTTCCGGTTGGGATGTTTCGCGCGAAACAGGTGTTATCACCTTCGACACCGCCCCGGCCAATAGTTTGAAGATCTTTGCGACCTGCAAGTTCATGATCGCCGTTCACATGCAAGACTGGATGCCGGTTTCATCGGAGGGCGGCGGCTCTTACGAATTTAGCGAAGGCGCGACGCTCTTTGAATCGAAAGGCGGTGTGCTCTAATGCCAAGCGTTGTTACCAATTCCAAAGGTGAATACAAGTTTGAAGGCCTGGCGTCCGGCCGCTATCGAGTCACAGCCAGCAAATCGGGATGGGATGGCGCATTCAAACCAGCCAACTACGAAATCGATGTGGACAGCCATGTCGTGCGCGCCGACTTTGCGATCGCGCTTTTATTCCGGCCGCCCTCAACCCCGCCCGGGCCACAAACCGCAGGCGGTAGCGCGCCTTACTCGATCTCTGGCCACGTGCGCGCTTTTGGCGTCGGTGCCCAGCACGTCACCGTTACGCTGGAAAGCCTGGGCGCATCGACCGGCGGCGAGTTGCCCGACTACACACCCGAAGCTCCGCCGAAGTTCCGCATCATTCCAGCCGGGCTACTCGCCCACAAGCAGCAGAAAAACCAGAGCACGGCCTGGTGCTGGGCGATCAAGCCCAGGCGTGGCAATTGGGAAGGTTACTGCAGCTTTCAGAGCAACCTGGAATTGCCTGAATACAGTTCATTGCCTGGCCTGAATGGAGCCGTCGCCACAGTGCCGGCAATGACCTATCACAGCGCCTACGGCATGACCTCAAGCGCGATCCCTACGCGCTTGCAGATGGGCAAGGACGGCGTGCAGGCGACTGTCCTCGCCTTCGATCGCGACAAACTTTTGCAGGGCTACTACAACGGCGCGGAGTTTGAAGTTTTCGAGATCAACTATCGCGGCAACCTGAGTGAACGCATCGTCTGGCACGCCGGGCTACTTGGCAATATCGTGGTGGGAGATCTGGAAGCAACCATCGACCTGATGGCCTGGCCAGACCTGGCCGGGCGCACCCTGGGCCGCAGTTACGCGGCATTATGTGACGTGGGCCGCCTGGTGGAGCATCCCGATGAAGAGTTCGGCGCGGGCCGGTGCAGGAACCAGGTCTTAAACGACGGGCCACTTAAAGCCGACTGGACGGTATTGGCCACCATCCAAAGCGCGGTCAACGGCAAAGAACGCACTGAATTCGCAGTTACCTACGGCGGCACGGCGCTTTCGGGCAACTCGCTCAACGCCGCCTTTCACGATCGCCTGGCCGAGGGTAAGGTGGAATTCCTCATCGATGGGACTGGCGGCATCAACGCAGGAAGCGTGCGCGATATCAAAAGCGGCGACGGCAATGGCTCCGGCATGGCGATAGTGTTGCACGCCCCTCTGGGTAACTCGCCCCAGCCCGGCGACAAACTACACCTTACCAGCGGTTGCCAGCGCACGCCAGAAGCCTGTAAGGCCTACAACAACTATATGAACTTCCGTGGCTTCAACCCACCCGGCCGCGAGAACGCACTGAGGCAATTTGAAGACTGATGAATGCGCCTTCGTTGCAGTTTGAACCAAAGCCCTGCACGCCGCAGGAATTCATCGACGCAGCGCGGGCATTCCAGGGTCTGCGCTACGCCACGACGGGCACTTACAGCAACCCGCCGTTAGGTGGCCCAGGTGCTACCGGCCGCACCGACTGCGCGGGGATTTTGCTTCTGGCCGTGCGCCGACTGGGATTGTGGCCAGAAACTTTCCCGGTGGATCTCGCCTGGCCAGTCTTCAAGCGAGAGCGCCCCGACCTGTTGGTGGAGATCCTCACCAGAAATTTTCACCAAGTGAAGCGCGACGAATTACGGCCCGGCGACGTGATGTTTCTGCGTTATGCCAATGCTGCAGGTAACGATCCAGGTGGTAGGCACCTGGCCATTTACACGAGCGATTCACCCGAGCGCATGATTCATTGCTGGTGTGACTTTGGCGGAAGCGGCCGCGTCTTCGAGCAGCATATTCGGGCGATCGATTGGAGCTGCGTGCGCAGAGTGTGGCGCATGAATAATTTTGGATTTTCATCATGAGCGGAGTAGTTAGAACGATAGCCGGTTTCGCGGTTGGTGCTATTGGTTTTGCCCTGGGCGGCCCGTTGGGCTTTGCGGCAGCGACTTTAGCGTTTGGTGTGGTTTTTCCGGCTAAACAACAGGGTTTCAAAGCTGACAACGCCAGGCTGGAAATTAACACCAGCGAGTATGACGGCCCTATTCCCACGTTTTTCGGCGTCATGGGTGGCGTCGGTGGCAATATCATTAACGTGGCCAAAGACAAGGACGGCAAGCCCGCCGGTGTAATCGTCAAGACCAAAAAGAAGAAAGTGGGCGGCAAGGGCGGCGGTGGCCAGGAAGTCGAGGAAGAGCAATATTTCCTGATCGCCAGCTATGCGATCGGCATCGCCGGTGACAACGGGCCGCTCTACGTTGATGAAATTCTCGTCGAAGATGCCAGCGGTTTGCAGGTATGGTGGCGGCGCGGCGATGAAGACGACGATCAAACCGTCACCGAGGAATATGATGGCGGTGTGCTGATTTGCGAACACGTCGAAGAGAACAATCGTAAGCTCGAGCTGCACCTGGGAACGGAAAGGCAAAAGCCAAGCGCGGCCCTGGAAGAGTTTTGGGGAGAGGGTAACGTTTGCCCCCATCGTGGCGTGGCCCTGGTCGTTATCAATCGCGGCCGTATCCGCTCCCAGCCGACACTGAAATTTAAAGTGCGATCGGCGACCACCGGCCGACGCGAGATTATTACCAAACGGCTGCAGGACTGCGGAATTCCCGACGCCCGGCTGAACCTCGACCAGATCGAGGGTGAGGTCGAAGGCGCGGCCGTGATGGGCCGGGAACCAGCGCGCGACTTTTGCGAGAAGCTGGCCAGCCGTGTGATGTGCGGATTCGCTTTCTTCAATGCCCAGCTGAACGACTATTCCAAGTTCAACCCCAAGATCTGGACGTTGGCCGATGCTGATCTGGCAGCACGCGAAGGCGGCCAGGCGCGCGATCATGGCGGGCGCGGCTCGAACGAGATCCACAACAAGACACCGTTCGAGCTGAAAGGCGAGGAGGAATTTCAAAGCGAGGTGAGCGCGTCATTCTATGACGTTGACCACAACTATGAGCAAAACACCGCCATCGCACCGCGGTTAAGCGCGCGGCACTCCAACCCGCAAGGCTATGATCTTCCCGAAGCGGCGCGCCTGGGTGATACCGTGGCCTGGGCAAAGATGATGCTGGATGAAGACTGGGCAGCCGATCGCACGATTGAAACCAAGCTGCTACCAGCTCACAGCCAGATGGTGCCGGGCAACGTGATGAGAGTTCCTCATCGCACCACCAACGGCAGCCTGATCGCACACGATTACCTGATTACCGAGGAAGGTATCGAACCGACCGGGCTACTCACTTTTCGCGGTGTGCCGTGGCGCTCCGGGCAATATGAACTAACCGGCTTCCTCTCGGAAAGCGAATGGCCACCGGCAACGCCTACGCCGGTCGGTAAATTCTATTTCCAGATTTTCGACTGCGCACCCTTACACGATGAGCACACCGGGCGGCCAGGCTTCTACGTGATCGCCAATTGGTCGAACAATGTGAGTGGAGTTGAGTTCGGCCCCGTCACCAGCGGCACCGGCGTGATCGCTGGATACCACAGCGCCGAAGGCACCAGCAACCGCTTACCGACACGTGGCACCTTTGGCCAGGCCGAAAGCACCCTGCCCGACTTTGGCGGCGACGTGGTTGCCGCCTGGGACGATAGCGAGCTGGTGATTCGTCTGCGAGGCACTGACGGCGTGGAAGATGAAACCGACAGCGCGATCGAAAACGGCTATGTGAACGTTTTGCGCATCGGTGACGAGATTATTCAGTTCGTGCATGCCACTTACCTGGGAGAGGTTGAGGACGGCGACGGCGGTTACTGGCAACGCTATGAAATTTCGAGATTCAAACGCGGCCGCCGCGCTACAGAGTGGGCGATGGCCGAGCACGCCAGCGATGAGGAAGTAACCCTGCTCGATACCGCACTTTTGCGCGTGGATCTCGCCGCCTGGGCTATTGGCCAGGCCGTCGATTACCAGTTCCTCTATGAGGAAGATTCCGAACCCACCACATACACGTGTAACGGTGTTTCGCTCAAACCGTTTTCCCTGGTGCAGTTGGACGGCACGCGCACCGGCAACGAATGGACGCTATCGTCTGTGCCACGCACCAGGTTCATGGGCTGGGAAATAAACCCGGCCGTGCCGGTTCTCACTTCACCGCCGGACACGGATACCTACGTGTTTGAAATCATGGACGGCGCGACCGTCAAGCGCGCCATACCAGGTAGCGGAACCGGCACGATCTTCGTCAACTACACTGAGGCGATGCAAGTGGAAGACTTCGGCAGCGCACAATCGACCATCAACGTGCGCGCTTTGCGGCTTTCCTCGGTCGTCACGCCTGTTTCAGAGGGAGGCAGGGGCTATGAGGCCAGCGCGTCGTTTACAGCCGGTGGCGGTGGTGGTGGCCCGTCTGGGCAAATCGATGTTTATCATAATACCGGGCAGCTGCAGGCTAAGCTGGTTGTCGCAGGGACGCCTGGTAAATCGATCACGGTAGAATGGACGAATAACGGCTCGCCGCAAAGCCAGACCATCAGTCTGGGCGCTGAGCAGCAGAGGAATTTCAACTACGGTTACTGGGGCGCCAGGAAACTGAAAATCACCGGCGACCTGAATGAAATAACCACTTTCAAGTTAAGGGAACAAAACCTCACGCAACTCGATGGTGTGGATGCGCTGACGGTTGTTACCGACCTCGATATCGGGCACGGCGACCTGACCGTATTAAACGGCTTGGACGCGCTCACCACTTTAACAGAGCTCACGCTTTGGGATAACAACTTTCTCCAGGCCGCGCTCGAATCGATCATCGACGACTTGCACGGCAATGCGGCCGCACTGGGCACGAATAGCTGTTTGATACGATTGAATGGAAGCCCCGGTAGTAGCGGCGCGTCGGCCAGTAAATCGACAGAACTCAGCGCGCTCTCAACCGCTGGTTGCACGGTGGTGATTTAAAATGGAACAAGATTTGAATTTCGCTCGAGTTACTTTTATCCCCCGCGCCGACGGTGACTATCAGGACGAAAACGGTGAGCGCTACCGGCGCATCGTGGCACTACCGGGCGTCCGGCTCTACACCACTTATCTCGTCTACGGATACGACGAACCGACGCCATACACACCCGTTTCCGAATCAGCTTAGAATCATCGATCGGTAGCCCGGCACCGCGCAGAGTACTCGATTATGAGTACTCTGCTTGCCCTGCCCGCGCCGATCGATGCCGATGTTGTTGACGCTGAAATTATCGAAGTTAGCACATGTGCACAAATTGCACACGTGCCAGCCGCGCCCGACTTCCCTGATATCATCGGACTCTTACTCAACGATAAACGCAGCCCTGAGACGCGGCGCGCCTATGAAAGCGACCTGGCACACTTTTTCAAATTCTCCCAGAAATATACCAATGACTTTTTAGCGCAGCCCACACCGGCGATCGCGCTGGATCTGGCCAACTACAAGACATACATGCGCGGCACTGGCCTGGCCGAAGCTACCATCAATCGCCGCCTGGCCGCCGTGAAGTCGCTGCTCAAATTCGCCAACCGCCTGGGCCTGTGCGCCACGGATGGCCGCAACGTGGTCGATGGCGAGAAAGTGCGCCACTACCGAGACACGCGAGGCATCGACGTTAAGACCATGAAAAAGCTGCTCAAGGCACCGACGCAGCTTTACGGCACGTCATTGCGCGGGTTGCGCGATACCGCAATTTTGGGGTTGCTCTGGGAAAACGCTTTGCGTCGTGCGGAGCTCTGCAAGCTCGATGAGGATGATCTCGATGTTATGAGACGTGAGCTTTCTATTCTGGGAAAAGGTCGTGGATCTCAAAAAGACAAAGTGACACTGAGTTTTTCTCTAACGGAAGCTATCTATAACTATTTATTAGAAAAAAGGAAAAAACCCTCTATAGAGAAAAATGGCGAGGATGAAAAAAATACGTCACTTGTCACTTTGCCACTATTCGCAAACTGCGACCGCAGGCCTGACCATGCAGGCAAACGTCTCACCCCTGACGGCCTGTATCAATTGGTGGGCTTCTACGGCCGCGAAATCGGCCTTAAGCGGCTAACACCCCACCAACTGCGTCACAGCGCCGTGACGGCCGCGCTGGACGCCACGAAGGGCGACGTGCGCAAGGTTCAGAAGCTATCGAGACACGCCAAAATCGAAACGCTGATGATTTACGACGATAACCGCCAAAACATGCAGGAAGAGGTTTCGAGCCTCCTGGCCGGATTGACCAAGAAATAAAAACAGCCCCGCTCAATTAAGAGCGGGGCTGTTCTTTTACTGCTTAGAAGCTGCTTACATTAAAGTAATCAGTAGCCTCACGCCGCGTTGCCATACGGCCGCATACCCTCATCTAAGCAGCGTCGAATATCGTCTGCGCATGTCTGACTTGGATACGGATTCCCAAAGTTATCTATGGCATCACACAAGCCAAAATCATCCCCACGCTTTCGAGCAACTCCATCGGCGTCTACCAAATGTTGTTTTAAGCGTTTGAGTTCATCCCGCATGGCTTCCATCTCATTGAGAGTTTTGGCAAGCAGACTGGCTTCACTCCACACTGAAAACTTAAAACTCAGACTGCAGCTTTGGCTACGCACCACCCACCGGTCTCGGATAATTTTTGGTCGGGGAACGAGCATCCACTCTTGAGGTTTTCCATCCTTTAGAAAGCTGTAATTATTGCAGTTTGAGCATTCAACCTGATTGAAAAGAAGTAACTTAGCCGGTATCTCCGACTGTTGACCACACCTACAAGACCAAGTTGTTTTTGGATTTATCTTCGTCATTTTGAACTCCAATTAGCTACAGAAAAGAAACATTATCAAGACCGGCTATTGGATATGTTTGGCTATCGGCACTGATTTGTGACGATGAATTATTTGGTTCAAGTAATCCATTGCCGACTCCGTTGCCTCTGCGCCGCCGTGGGCCACAGCCTGAATCGCGATGTGTAAGAGAAAGAGTGGGGTGCCATTTGCCAGGTGCGCATTTTTACTAATGAAACAACATGTGCCCTCTTCCCCCGTGTCGTCAACTAAAGCACCGACAACCATGGAAATGTCGTGCTTGTCGCAATGATCATGGATTTCTTGAATCATGCGGTTTAATTCTTGCATGGGTTCCGACAATTCATTTTCTATAACTTCATTCTTCATAATTTCATTCCTTGCTACGTATAGCGCCACATTATCGTTAGCTGGTCTAAAATCGGGTGATTTGACGAACGCGAATTGCGATGTCAGAACAGAATTCTTTCACCGTGACGGCGCACTTAGTGCTTCCCGCTTCGAT
>Ga0209369_1000518_pt1 | contig 46777 bp, 44 predicted proteins | sample EBPBio142010_DNA_FD_185865 | JGI IMG/M metagenome (GOLD analysis project Ga0209369, IMG submission 185865) | Wastewater treatment Type I Accumulibacter community from EBPR Bioreactor in Madison, WI, USA - Reactor 1_10/4/2010_ DNA (SPAdes)... | ecosystem: Engineered > Bioreactor > EBPR >...
GGACAAAGATGCCGGTCGCGTTCGGATCGCGGCCAAGGATCAGGTTGAGAACGAGGCCTCCGGCGATGAGGCCGACCAGAGCACCGGCCGTCAAGCCGAGCGGGAGCAACAGCGCGATGCGTTGCATGGTCAGAACTCCCTGTCTTTGTCATGGGCCCGGTCATGGACAGGTGGCCGCGCGTTTTCGGGGGGTCTGGGAGCGGCATCGGCCGTCATGCGACGTTCGGCGGTTTCCACCTCATGGGCACTGAGGCCGAGGGAAGGGTGTTCCTTTGCCGCGGATATGACTGCCGCTGCTATGGCCCGGCGGGCGCTCGCGTCGGGAACATCCTTGGCCAAGGCGTCGGTGCGTCCGGCGGCGATGTCTTTCAGCACGGAAGCGCCATAGCACTCCTTCATCTCTTCCGCGAAATCCCGCGCTTGGACATCGTTGCGGAAGGCGACCGACCCTTGTTCGGCATGGAGTTTCGCCATCTTGCCCAGGGCCTCGACCATCGGGTCAGGGGCTCGCGAAACGTCGATGCCGCGAGCGGACTGGATGAGTTCGGCCGCGCGTTCGTAGAAACGGTCGAGCCGTTCCGCAGCCGCGTTGCGGCCTTGCGGGTTGTCGAGGTCATAGCCGTGACGTTTGGCGACGTCGCCGAGATCGGATTTCACCCAGGCTTCCTCTTCGCGGGCGTTTGCAGCCCCGGTCTCGAGGCGAGACTGGAGCTTCTTGGCTTCGATCCCCGCAAGATTTGCCGTCAAGCTCAGGACTGCATGAAGCGTCTCGCCGCGACCTTTCTCGAGTTTGGTCTCTTCATCACCGACGACCACCGCATTCGGTCTGATCGCAGTACTGTAGAGCGTCGAGCGGGGAGGGGCCTCGCGCCCGGCGTAATCTCTGTCGAAACTAAAGGCTGCCGCGGCTTCCTTGGCGATGCCCAGCATTTCGGATCGCAGCTCTTCTTGTTGCTCGGAAGGCAGTCGGTCGATCCGGGCATCCGACTGCGCCACCCAGGCGGAGATCGCCCGCGCGGGATCAGCCGTGAAGTCGCTGCGCAGCCGCTCTTCTTCGACGTGTTCCGTGAGAACCTGGCTCTCTGCCAGATGTTTGGCGAGGGCTTCACTTAGGGGCCCTTCATCCGGGAACTTCGCCAGAACCTCTGCGCCACCGTCCCGGCCGTAAGAGGTGACGACCAGAAGTTCCTCGGGCAGAAGGCCTCTCGAACCTTCGCCGTCGACAAACCGGCCAGTGCCAAGCGTGGCTTCGGCATCGGGGATATGCTCGGCCACCACCTGCCGAAACACCGGATCGGCAACCAGGCGTTCGGCAAGATCGCGGCTTGCCTCGGTGTCTCGGCCAAGGGTCAGGACCAGTTGGGCTTCTTCGCCTGCGTAGATCGCGGTTTCCGGGCGGGGGAATTCCGGCTGTTCCCGATGTTCGAGCACGAGGCCCGACGGCCCGCGGTCAGCATCGTCGCCCGTGTCGCGATCCATGGCCGCGGCCCGGCTGACGGCAATCTCCAACCCCTCTTCGCCGCCTTCGTAGAAATCCCAGGCGTGACGCAGCGCATCCCGGCTGGTCGGAAACGCCCGGTCCGAGAAGCTGATCTCCGCCTCCCCTTCCGGCAACCTTGCCTCAAAGCCCGAATGCACCCCCCGGTCGATCGCGACGGCCACTGGGCGCAACTCGACATTCTGGTCCGTGGTCACCCAATCTCCGGTCGCAACCAATTGCGGATTCTCCGCCGTGAAGACCTGACCAACCTGCGCTTCCGCTTCCACCATCCCTTCTCGGGCCTTCACCGCCGCCTGCAAAATGGGTCCGGGTGCAGGTTCCTCCGACCGGTCAGACCAGAGGCTTGCTGCCTTCTCGGGTTCACGGCGTGCGAAGGCCTCAAGGTCGTCCTTCAGCCCGGCATCCAGCCGCTCGACGACATTTGCGCCATCCCGGCCATGTGTGACCCGCTCCAAGCGCTCGGTGATCGAAGCCTCCATCGCTGACAGAAACCCGGCTCGGAATTCCGCATCCGGGGCATGTGAGTCCGGCAGCGATTTGAAATACCGCGTCTCGCTGCTCTCGTGCTGCCCATGGATTTCCGTGCGGGCCATGCCCCGGGCGGTGTTGCCATCGACATGGGTCACCGAAGGCCGCTCAGCCGGATCGGCCCGGAAAAAGGCCTCGCCGGCAAGACGCGGATCTTCGAACTCCTGCGAAGTCCCGGAGAAGGCCAAGCGGACGGAGAAGTATTCCTTCTTCCGCTCTTCGGCCCCTTTCGTCTGCAGGCCGTCAATGTCCTGATCCATGAATGCAACCTTTCAGCTCGCTGGCCGATCAAAAGTGGAAAGGGAGGGGCGAAGACCGCAGCCCGTCAGTTCTCGAGCCCGGGGAAATACATCTCCATGATCCCGCGGCGGTCGCCCTGGCGGCCCATCTGCAGGATCACGTCGATCGAGGTCTCGAGGTAACGGATGACCTCAGCGAAGCTGAGTTTGGTGCCCTGTGCCATAACGAGAAGCGCCAGCCGGTCCATCGCTTTGCGCGCTGAATGGGCGTGGAGCGTGGTGAAGGAGCCGGAATGGCCGGTGTTGATCGCATCGAGAAACGTCGCAGCCTCAGACCCGCGCAATTCGCCGAGGATGATCCGGTCTGGCCGAAGGCGCAGGGTCGCTTGCAGAAGCTTGTCCGCCGAGCGGGGCGAAGCCTCATCGCGCTGCGCGATCAGGCTTACGGTATTTGGCTGGCCCGGCAGGAGTTCCAGGGAATCCTCGATGGTTACGATGCGCTCGTCCGGGGCGACCATCTCCAGAAGTTTGCGGCCAAGCTCGGTCTTCCCGGTCGAGGTGCCGCCCGAGACGATGACGTTCAGTCGCTCGGAGACGAGACGTCCGAGGAAGGCATCGACATCTGCCCCCTCCGATCCGGCGCGGATGTCCGCGACCATGACCCGCCGTTCCTCTTCTAGGGACTTCTCCTGCCCGCGCAAGAAACTGAAGGATCGCGGGGCGCGCCTCGTGTCCCCCTGCCGGGATCGAAACACGCGGATTCCGATCACCGTGCCGCCGGAGACAGCAGGTGTGCCAACCACCTGACAGCGCAGCATCAGGTCGCGATAGCGGACGGCGGCCGAGACAAGGGGTGCGGCTTCCGTAAAGGTGTTCGAGGTCGAATTGGCGATTTGGGCCGCGAGATCGCGCACCGAGCGTGCGGGCAGGGGCGCAAGACCACTCGGCCCCATATGAATCTGCCCCGACCGTTCCACCCAGGTCGTGCCATCGGCATTGATCGCAAGTTCCATAACGGTCGGGTCTGACAGGGCTGCGTCGAGCTGCCCAAGATAAGTATCGAGGTAGCTCATCAATAAAACTCGATGTCGGCGTCGACCCGGACCATGACCACGGCCCCCTGATTAACGCTGATCGTGGGCGGGATGCGCAGATAGTCGGCCATGACATCATTCACGGCTTCACCAAGGTCATTGCCGACATTCTCGGCGGTGTCGGATGCCACCTCGTCACCCTCGTACCGGGCAGCCGCGATCGCAGGGACGGCCCCGATCACCGAGATCAGGGCCGCCGTGCCGAAGCGCTGCAGGAAGTGGTTGCGCACCTTGCCGGGCAGACCGGAGCGCCCGATGCGGTCCGTGCCGAAAGCAGCGAGTTCCACGGATTGGCCATCGGTGGTCACGATCCGGTCCCAGGCGATCAGCACCCGACGCTGACCGGCATCGACCTCGGAATCGTAGCGGCCAAAGAGACGGGAGCCGCGCGGGATGAGGACGCGGGACATGTCGAAGGACCAGACATCGTGGCTGACGATGGCAGCGACATTACCGGAAAGATCAGTACTGACGGCGGTTTCCAGCGAGGCCTCGATCAGGGTGCCCTGCATCACGGTATAGCCGGGGTTGGCGATCGCCTCCGCCTGACGAACCTCTGCCGACTTGGCCCCTGCGCGCCGGAAGGCCTCATCGCCTGTGGCAGCGGCACCTTCCCCTCCGGGACCGGCCGGGGCGGCACCTCCCGTCTCCCCGCCCATATCCATGGAAGAGCGCATCGCGACCATGTCGGAATGGATCTGGGCTTCCTTCAGCATTTCGGCTTCCTGACGCTTGCGGGCCAGTTCCTCTTCCCGGGCCCGGGCCGCCTCGGCCTCTGCGTCACCCTCGACGAGCGCTTTGGTCTCAAGTTCGGTCTGGAGCCGGATGTTTTCGCGTTCGAGGTCGGAGAGCGCGGCCTCGCGAGCTTTCGCATCCGCATCAAGTGCCGCCAGTTGCGCCTTCAGATCCGTCAACGCCGCCTCATCGGCGACGGTCACCGGATTGGCTTTCAGATCGGCAATCTGGGCGTTCAGCGCGTCGATCTCGGCCTGCAACCGGTCCGCCTCGGAAGTGTCCGAGACGGCAGGGACGATCTGCGGCTTTTCTTTCGTGATCGAAAACCCGTCGGCGCCGCCACCTCCCTGAAAGTCACTGACCGAGGCGGTCTCCAGCGCAGGCGCCGGGGCAGGGGCCTCCGGGGCGGCGAGGACAAGCCAGGCTCCGACGCCGACACCCGCCACGGCGGTCACGGCCGAAAGCGCGTAAGGGTTCACGCCGCGGCGGCGCTTTGGGGCGTCGGAGGGTTTCATGCGGGCCATGCGCGCGGCGAGTTTGCCGTCCTGATCTTCCTCGCTCATTGGCCGACACCCGCTTCCGCGGTGACGCAGACATATTCATCGCCATAGCGGAGGACCCAACGTTCGGAGCGGGTGCTGACGGTGATCGTGGTGCCGCGCACGGCGGAGTTGACCGAGTACTCCTGCCCCTTGGCGTCGGCCCGGAAGATCGTCGGCATCGGCGCGCCGGGCGGGATGACAAAGGTGGTCTTCCGTCCGTCGTCGGAGATCGACACCGGCGCGAAGTCGGGGAGCTTCTTGCCCTTCTTCATGACTTTGTAGGTCATTGGCAGGGCCGCCGGAATGTCGGTCCCGGGCGAGGTGCCGCGGGAACTGCCCGGCACGGTGAATTTCACCGAATAGTTCGGACTGCCTTTGGCGCTTTCCGTCACTTGCAGGAAGTAGATGTTCTTCTGGGTTTCGACCGTCAGGTTGGTCGTGGCGCCCGCCACCACCGGCTTGATGATGAAGAGGTTCGACCGCTCGAGCTTGTCGATCTTAAAACTTTCGAGATCGCCGATGGCGATCGACTGGATCTTCTCGCCGTCGCCCAGCTCGACGAGGGTTACGGTCCTGAGCCGCGTCGTGATCCGGTAGACCTGACCCTCCTGATAAGTGGCATAGGTTACCCGGGCGTCATGACTGCCGGATTTCGGGGCGGTCTCTGCATGTGCGGGCAGGGCCGCAAGGCTGGCCACGAGACCCGCCGTGAGGAATGTGAAGCGTCGGGTCATATCAGCCTTCCGAAGGGGTGAGAGCCTCGGATGTGAGGCGATAATCGGTAACGAGGAACCCGGTCGGGTTCTGCCAGACGAGATCGAGTGCGGTCTGTTTGGTCGGTTCAAACCGGAAGGTGACGGTCGCGGTGAACTTGCCTTCCCGGTCCGGGATGCCCTCGCCATCCGAAACCCAGGTCTTGGTGAAGCGGACTTGTGCTGTGGTCTCGGTCACCGGCGTGATCGAGAGGATGTCGACCCGGACCTTGGAGCTCTCGCCGTAAAGCTTCGGCGGGTAATTGGGGTGGCCCTCGGTCCAGAGCGCCACGAGGGACGACTTCGCATTGGCCTCGGACCAGGTATAAGCGCGGAGGATCCGCTCCTCGTTGTCGTGCTGGTCATAGGTTTCGCGGTCGGTGACATAGGCGAAAAGGAGGCTCTGCCGGATGGCTTCGGCCTGTTCCATGCCAGCCTTCTCGACGGCCACCACACGTTCGGCCACGCCGGTGTCCTTGTCGACGATGGCGAGGAAGGCTTCGGTCTCCTTCAGGGGCAAGAGGGTGACGACGGCGATCATCCCCATGAGGCCGATGGCGAGACCGCCGCCCGCCACCGCATAGGCGATCCGTTCGCGCTTCTTCACACCGAAAAACATCTCGGCTTCGAGAAAACTTTTCAATTCAGGGGGTGAACCTGTCATGGTCTTGCTCCGGGAAAAGGGGTTTGGCGCGGCTGTCGGGTGGCTGGATCAGCTGTCGCGGATGAACTGGCCGAGCCGCATACGGGCCGCGTGGCCGCGCTCAGCATCCGACCGCGCCTGATCGCGCAAATGGTGGTGTTCGGTCTTGCCGGTCATGAAGCCGGAGCGGAACTCGTTCATGCGCCGGGCAGAATAGTCGCTGGCCTTTTCCAGAGGCTTGCCCGCAACCCGGAGAGCCTGGGGCGCAATGCTGGCAAGGCTGATTTGCCCAGTGATATGCGTCACGGCATTCGGGATGGCCATCAGGGCGAAGATGCCCACGAAGACGATGACGAAGAAGCCGAGGATCGACCCGAGATCGGTGACGTCCTTGGTCTCTCGGAAGACATCATGGGCCACTGTCACGACGGCGACGATGATCCCTGCGGAGGCGACCGGGTACATCAGGTAACCGATCATCGCCGAGAGCCAGGCCTCGAAGATGCCCTTGGTCTTCTCGAAGATCGTGGCGCCAATGGCGAGCGGGGCGACACCGAGGAGGAAGGCGATCATCAGCTTCGCAAAGCCAACGATGAAGACATAAACCGCCATCAGGATGCCGAGGACGACATAGAGGATGGCGGCAACGAACCCCCGCATGATCGAGGACATGGCGGAGGAGACGCTATCAACATTGCCCGCCATCATGTGCGCCATGTCATCCATGGCCGCGGTTGCCGATGTGGCGACACCGCTGCCGCCGAGGCGGAAGTATTCCAGCGCCAGATCGCTCAGCCCGTTGCTGGCGGCCTGGTAGATCTGGCTGAAGTTCGACCAGGTCAGGCCGAACATCAGCACCATCACGATCCGGAAGGCGAGTTGCACCGCATCGCGCATGGCGATCCGGTAGACATTGAGGGCGCCATTGATCCCGACCATGACGAGGAGGAGCGCTAGAAGGCTCGAATAGATCGGGCCGACGGCGCTGGCCGTCGCTTCGAAAAACCGCTGGCCCGCTGCCGTGATCGCCGCATCCAAAGTCGTCAGAATGGTCGAGACGCTGTCCATCAGAAAGAACCGCCACACATGGTCTCGGCGATGGCCGTCAATCGGTCAGCCTCTGCGGCGACCTCCTTTGTGTGCTGCCAGCCCAAGCGTTCGACGCCATTCTGTTTGCGCAACGCCTCGGCGACGCGGCTCACGTCTTCCCAATTCGCGACCTTCCCAGTGCAGGTACAATCCTTCGATAGGATCACGTTTCTGGTGCGGACCAGACCGTAGATGTCCCGCAGGGCTCTGGCTTCAGGTCCGGAGCGAGTCAGCTCATAACCAGCGGGCCACTGGGCCTCACAGTTGCGGAACTCTTCGTTCACCGCGCCCTGGATCGGCTGGACGTCGTCCGGCACGTCGATCTTCGGCAGGACGTTGAGGAAGGCCTCTTCCTGCGCCATGTCGACTGGGGCAGGGGCCTCGGCCGTGGCCATTCCGGTCCATTGAGTCGCCAGGATCAGCGCCGCGCTAAAGGCGTTCGCTTGCAGCTTCCTCATTCTCATTCCTCCCTGATGACCTTGATGAACTTCTCTTCCTCGGCGGCTGTGGCGGCATCCATGACGCCGGCTTCCCCCATGCCCATGAGCTGGGCGGACTCCATGTTCCAGATATTGGCCATGGCGATGGACAGCTCGGCCGTGACCCTTGTGTTAAGGTCGATGGCTTCCTTCAGCCCCTCGGTGTCCGGGATCTCCTGGACCAGTTCGTGCACCCGTTCGAGGCTTTCGGACGCCTTGATCGAGGAGGTTTCCGCCGCGGCCGACAGGAAGGCGGCGGTGTTGGCCTGCGTGCCGATCCGCGCCGCGCCCGGGTCCTCGCTCTTCGAAAGCGTGTCGACGGTGGCGGTGTCCAAACCGACCGAGGCGAAGAAATCCGACACATACTGCGCTGCCGGCTTGTCGCCGACCTTGCCCGAAGTCGTCATCAGCGAATACTTCCCGTCCTTCGCGGCGATGAGACCACCGGTCAGGTCAGCGACATCTGGCAGGATGTCGTCAAAGAACGTGTCAGGGTCCGGAATGCCCAAGGCTTCCAGCGTCAACCCGTTCCTGAGCGCATCGAGCTGCGCCTTAAGGGTTGCAATCTGTTCGATCTGCTTCAGGATCTGCTCGTCGAGCTTCAGGTTCGAGGCGATCATCTCGCGCACCTGCAGCTTGGCCTCGGTCAGCACCTCGCCGATCTTGGCGATGCTGGTGAGGTCGATGGTCGGCACGCCTTGGGCTGCCGCAGGGAGCGGCAGCGCCAGTGCTGCGGTGAGGAGAAGGGGGCCGATGCCCCGGATGCGCTTGGGGATCATTCGGAACCAGCCTTTACCTTGATGAATGTTGCGTCGCGGGCGTAAGCCTCGATCCAGAGTGCGTAGCGCGCCTGGTCTACCTTGACCCTCGCGGCCTTGACCCTGTCGACCATCAGCGCGATCCGCGCCGCCTCGGCCCGGGCATAAGTGTTGAGATCCAGCGCTTCCTTGGCCGAACTGGTGGTCGGGATCTTCTCGATGAGGACGCGAAGCCGTTTCAGCGAGGCTTCGATCTCGAGGCTCGCTTCCATGCCATAGTGCAGCCCGGCGTCCGAGACATTGGAGGCCGTGGCGATCGCCATGTCGCGCGGATCGAAAGTGCCGACCTGATCAATGCCGCTGATCTGTCCCGCATAGGTATTGAAAAACCCGGTGATGCGGACGACGTAGTCTTGGGTCTCCTTGAAGGGCGGGATACCGCCGTATTTCGAGACATTGCCGGGACCGGCGTTGTAGGCCGCCAAGGCCAGCGGCACGGAACCGAACTTGTTGAGCTGGGTCAGGAAATACCTGGCACCCCCATCGAGTTGCAGCATCGGGTCGTCGTAATAGGCGGGATAGATGCCGAGGTCCTTTGCCGTATCCGGCATCACCTGCGTCAGGCCGAAAGCGCCGACAGGCGAGCGTGCCCCGATGGAAAACCCGGATTCCTGTTTCACAAGGCTCTGGAACCAGATGCGGAATTCGACGGGGTTGAGACCAGCACGCGCGAGGCCCGGATGGCCCGCGTACTTCTTCGCGGTAGTGACGATCATCTCCTCGATGCCGGTCTTGCCGTCGCCAAAGAGCCGTGCCGCATAGGGGCTGTTATCTTCGACATCATAGAGGACTTCTGCCTCGGCCCCCGGGATCACTTCCAGGTCGCCGATCCAGGGCGTGTTGCCCGTCATCATCGCGAGCGTGGCGTCGAGCGCATCAAGCTGTTGCTGATGCAACTCGGCAATCCGCGCCTTCTTGTCGGCCTCAAGTTCCCGAGCGCCCGTCAGGTAGGACATCTGCGCGATTTCCAGGCTGTGCTGGATGATCGACTTGCCATCGGCAATCGGCACGCCTTGCGCGAAGGCCGCCAGCGGCAGCGCCGCCGCCATCAGGGCAAGCGCCCTGACAGGTCGTCTGGATTTAGCGGCAGGGAATGACATCGACGGGCGAGGTATTGCCGCGCGAGACAAGGCCCGCATCCGGGCTTGCGCCCTTGGTGGAAGTGGTCACAGTAGAGCCAGCGGTGGCCCAGCAATTGGTCTTGGCGATCGGCACTTCGGCGCAGCCCGCGAGGCCAGAACATCCGATTCCGATAAGGATAGTTATGTAATATATTGATTTCATTTAGTAATCATTCCTTCCAGAATTTTGGCCGTTGGGCATAGTCGGCACCGAAGGCGTTGAGACCGGCCTGGCCACCGCCAAGAGCCGTCAGCAAAGGCCCGAGCGCCTTCAGATCGACGTTGAGGACGGTTGAGCCGCGCGGGGAACGTGACAGGACCAGCCGTTGGCCCGGGATCGGGTTCAGGACGAAGTCCAACTCGCCATCGGTCAGGCGGAAGCTGTCATAGTCGCTTGGGGCGGCCTCGCCATTCGGGAAGAGGAACTGGTTCGGTAGAGCTTCCAGGATCGAGCGGGCTTTCGAGCCGCGGATCTGGCTCGGGAACTGGGTCATCATCACCACGACCACGTTCTTCTTCCGGGCCGTCACCAGCCATTCGGCGAGCTTTCTGGCGAAATACTCGTCGTCGAGAACCTTCCAGGCCTCGTCAATGAGGATCAGTGTCGGGCGCTTTTCCTCTATCAGCATCTCGATGCGGCGGAAGAGATAGCCGAGGATCGCCGTGCGTTCGGTGCCGAGATCGAGGATCTCCGTCAGATCGACTGCGGTCACATCATGGCTGGCGAAATCCACCACCGGCTCTGAGGCTTCACCGAAGACCCAGCCATAGCGACCATCCGGTCCCCATTCCCGGAGTCGCTGCGCCAGATCGAGGCCATCGCCAACATCGCCAAAGAGTTCCTGGAAACTCTGGAAGTTCCGCAAGCCCTCGCGCGCCTTGCCGTTCTGGGCGATTGCGGATTTGAGGGCCTCGGATTGCAACGGTGTCATTGGCCCGGAACGGGATTCGAGAAGTGCCACCAGCCAGTCGAGAAGCCAGGCTTCGCCGCGTTCTCCGGCCTCGGTCGCGAGCGGGTTCAGCCCCGTCGGGCGTCCTGCGCGCACCTCGGCATAGCGGCCGCCGAGTGCGTGTACTGCCATTTTGAGACCAGCTTCCTTGTCGAAGATGATCGTCCGGCCCCCTGCCCTCTGGGCTTGGGCTGCAAGGAAGGCGACAGTCGTTGTCTTGCCGCCGCCGGATTTTCCCAAGACCAGGGTATGCCCATTGGTCGGCTCTGCCGTCGGGTCGCCCGGTTCATGGAAGCTGAAGCGATGGAGGGAGCCCTGCAGCGTCTGAAAAGCCGTGATCGGCGTCGCCCAGGGAAGGCGCGCCTTTTCCGTGCCGGTGTCGGCGGCATGAAGGGCCGCCATGTCCGCGAAATTGATCGACGACACTGTCATGTCGCGCGCCCGATAGTCCATGTTGCCGGGATGCATCGCAAAGAACGCAGCTTCGAGCGCTGTGACCTCGCGCACGAGCCGCATGCCGTTCTGATGCGCGATACCGCGGATGTGGGCGACCTCGGCGTCGAGCGCAGCCTCAGTCTCAGCAAAGACCGTGATCGTCATCTGGTGCACGCCGAAGCCGAGTGCGCCGCTCTCGGCCTTGTCCGCCGCCTCGAAAAGCTGTGCCTCAACCGTGGCGGCAATGTCTTCCGCGGACCGCATTTGCGCGACGCGGCGCTTCACCCGCTCGGCGATGCTGCCGCGTTCAATCGGCGTGTAGCTGTGGGTGATGATCGTATCCTGCGCGGCCCCGAGCGCATCGAGCATGCCGGGCCAGGTCGCTGTGGCGTAGGATTTGACATAGAGAACGGCGGCAAGTCTTGGGATGGACGTCCCCTCCTCGATCTCGATCACGCCCTTGCAAAACTGCACGGAGGTACCGGCGGCATCTTCCGCGAGGAGGCAGTACGGGCTGCGCGGGTGGTCACGCAACTCACCGGTCAGAAGCGAGGCGTAGAAGCCAACCAGGCTTCCATCGCTGATCTTCATCCGGCGGGTCTTGATGCCGAGACCGGTCTCGAGGATGGAGGCCACCTCGCGCAATTCTTCCAGTCGCCGTGCCGTGTCTTCGCCCCAGACCCGGGCCGCAGCTTTGCCAAAGAGCGGAACGGCCAGCGGGGCCACTTGTCGACGGACGACGGTCAGGATCAGCACAGAGTCCTGCAGGTTGCGGCGGTTGAGCTCCCTGCCCCAGGCCCTGTCGATGTCGGCCGCAAAGCTCGTCCCATGGATGGGCGCAATGCCGGTCTCCGCGGGACGCATCATCCGGTGCAGGTAGAAAGTGAACCGCTCGTCGAGCGTGTCGAGGAGATGCGCGAAGCCTGCACGAAGGGCTGAGACTGCAGACGCACCCGATGTGACTCCGTCGATGCCCCTCACCTCCAGCGACAGCATCAGCGCATTGTCCCGGGTGCGAACGACCTCGTCATCAAGTTCGATGACGTAAGGAAGATGGGCGTAGATCTTCGGGCTGGCCGGGATTAACCGCCCTGCCCTACCCTTTGGCTTGTCCCGCTCAAGAAACATGGCGCCGCCTCCGGTTCAGGATGGCGAGCGGCGTCACCTGCATCATGACCGCAAAGACATGATGCCCGTTGGGGTTCACCTTGGTGGCAAGGCGTGCAAACCCGTACCAGACCGGGGCAGTCAGGAACCACCAGACCGGTTTGAAGAGGATGAAAGGCAGCACGGTCATCGCTCCCACTGCCATGGCATAGGGCATCGGCAGGCCGAGGAACTTGGCTTGCCGAGAGAGCCCGAGGATGACCGCGCTTTTCTCCATGGGTCCGGCCTCGCCTCAGCTGAAGGACGAGCGCAGGTTGGCGACGATGGCGGGACCGGCGAACACAAGGAAGGCGCCGACCACGACGAGGGCTACCCAAGCCCAGGAAATGCGGTTGAAGGCGGCAAGGAAGCCAGTGACTACGAAGGCGATGCCGAAGAAGGCAGTCGCGAGCGTACCCCGGAACGAGGCAAGGATGCCGGTCGCCACGGTCTCGGCTTTGGTGAAGACCACCTGTGCCAAAGCGGGCTCGGCTTGTGCCAACACCAGGGTGCAAAGGGCCAGGCCCAGAAGAGCCACTTGTTCGTTACGCATGTCTTGGATTTGTCCTTCTGGTCAGAGATCGGCGAGGATGCGGTCGTAAGCCGCCATCACCTTTACGATGTGGGATTGGGTCTCAAGGTAGGGTGGAATGCCGTCATATTTGCGCACGGCTTCCGGCCCGGCGTTATAGGCGGCAAGCGCAAGCTCGAGGCTGCCGAACTCGGCCATCTGCTCAAGGAGATAGCGCGCACCACCGTCGAGGTTTTCGATCGGGTCGGCCGGATCGACGCGCAGATAGTCCGCTGTTCCGGGCATCAGTTGCGCGAGGCCAAGGGCGCCGGCATGGCTCACCGCTCCTTGGGTGTAATTGCTTTCGACCTTGATCATCGCCTGGAAGAACGCGGCCCATTCGGCCGGTGAAAGGTCCAGCGCCAAAAGAGCCGGATCATCCTGATAGCGCGCGGCAATGAGCCGGATCGAGGGCAACACTTCCGCGGGTGCTGCGACACCCTTTGTACTGTAGGAGACCTCGGTCGGCTCCCCCTCCCCTTCTCGGGCCTCTTCTTCCAGTTCTCGCTGCGTCGGGACGATCAGTTTGCCCTGTCCGTCATAGCGCAGGACGGATGCATCAAGGGAGGCGAGCTTGATCTCGGCCGCCTGCTCTCCCGGTTCATTCCACCGGATCACCTCGGCCTGCGAGGCTCCGCATGCCGCGCCTGACATCGCCAGCGACAGCAGGCACGTCGAGATGATCGAGGGCAAGCTTGCCAAAGGCGAGGCCGAACATGCCGATCGGCGAGTTGACGATCCGTTCCCGCGCAAGAGCTGTGACAAGCATGAAGCGTTCGCCTGAGGCATTGACGACATAGAACAGCCATTCGCCGGAAAAGCGCCCCTCGGGGTCCGGAGCTGATACACACTCGATCTCAACCGTTGCTCCTTCCGTTGCCGCCATCTTGCGGAAATCGCGTTCCAGCAAGACGGGCAAAGCACGTCTTCTTTTCGTCATGGGTTCCCCTCGGGTTCGGTCTGTCGGGGATCGTTGTAACGGAAAGTTTTCCGTGCGGCGATGCCTAACAGAAAGTCTGGCGTATACAACGTAAAAATGACAAACACGATAAAATAAGTCTGCGGTGGCGCTCGACAAGGGTCGCTCCTGGTCGGAAAGACGCATGACGAGTGACTGGAAGGGGACCAGAGGTGGCTATGAATTCAGAGGAACGCTGTGCTTCGAAGGGTCTGCAAAACAAGGGCGCCTATGCACTGTTTCAAGTGCCGATGCCTGTGCGGAACTCACGTTCGGTGCGCGTGCTGCGTGTCGTATACGCAGTGGTGGCATGCACCGCGTTCGGTGTTGTCCCCGCCTCAGCACAACCTGAGGTGATTCGTTGTCTGCCGCCCGAAGCACCGATGACCGAGCTGCCAGTCGACGTCCTGGCCGAATACCGCACAGAGATCGCCGCAGAGTTCGAGGCGTATTTCTCGTCGATCACGGAACACATCGCCTGCCTCGATGACGAGCGTGCCCGCGTCCTGGACGAGGCCCGGGCGGCGACCGAGGCCTACACCCGCCTCATCAACACCATCCCTGTCAGAAAGGATTTCCCGTGAAACCTCACCTCCCTGCCCTGCTCCTCAGCCTTGGGCTTTCGACCGCCGCCGTCCTACCCGCCGCTGCCTATCCGGTCGACTGCGCGATTTTGCTCTGTCTCGCAGGGGGCTGGCCGGCCTCTGCCGAATGCGCCCACGCGCGGGCGGTCTTCATCCGGCGCATCACACCCTGGCCTATCGAGCCGCCGCTGCAGATCTGGAACTGTCCAATGCGGGCGAGTTTCCATGGTGAGGCGAAACCGATCGAGCGCCTGTTCGACATCGCTGTTCGCGGTGAACCGGTGCCGCTCATCTCGATCCCGGAAACACCGCTGGCGCTTAAGCTTGTCCAGGATCGGGCGGATGTCGACATCTCCGATCCGGCGTTTGACTTCGTCCGTTCGATCCGCGTGTTCGAGATCACGTACCAACAACGAAGGAACCGGGATGGCGACTGCAACAGCTGGGGCAGCGTCTACATGGGCACCTATGGCGCTCAGGGCGACTACAGCCGTCGCCGGAGCAGTGTTTCTGCTGTTCCAGCTGCGTCAGATCTCGCTGTGCCGGCGGACTGCCGCGACTATCGGCACCGGTCAGTCTTTGTCGAGTGGCGTGACTATGAAGGAAGCTACGGCCATGAGGAGGTTCACTACTGAGGAAATGTAGGACCGCCTCCCCCCGAACGATCGAAAGACGCAACCTCCAGAAACAGAAACGACGCCAGACCGTAGGCCCGACGCCGCACTGATTTCCTCGTGGTAGCGGGAAACGATCGCGAGCATATCGATCACGATTGGGTGTGCCTGGACGGGCCGCTACAAGCAGCGTGAGGGTGGGATGGCAGAGTTCACTCTTGCGGTGCATCTGGCAAGATAGAAGGAGCGCTCGGGTATCATCTCATCCCATTCCTTGCCAGTCTTCTGGATCACGTCGCAGGAGTTTCACTCTGACTATCTGAGGTTCCCAAAATCGGACGCGCAGTAGGTATCAAGGTGATCACCAATCCGAAAAGTACGAGTATCGAGCCCATGAGGAACCCGGATGTCAGGGTCTCATCAAAGAAGGTCACTCCGATGAACATGCCGAGCAGCGGCATCAAGAGCGCAAATGGGGCAACCTGATCCATACGGTTGCGTTCCAGCAACCAGTACCAGATCAGATAGGCCGCCACGAAGGACCCGAAGCCAAGTAGTGCCACTCCAAACCATTCGTAGGCCGAACCCGTCGCCAGAAGATGGAGATGGTTCCGCTCAACGGCAAACGACACGATCAGCAACTGGGGCGTCGCCATCAGGGACGTCACCCCGATCAGCTGCCTGGTATCATCGCGTGAGTACCGCCGTATCAGTGCTTGGCCGAGGCCCCAACTGGCGGTTCCCGTAAGTATCAGCAACAGCCCGGACAGGCTGCTGCCAGAACCCGGCGACCCGAGGACCACAGCAATCCCGAGGATTGAGACGGCGACGCCGATCATTCGGAAGGGGCTGAGCTTCTCGAGACCGAAGAGAGACGCAGCAATAATTGCGAAGGGTACCTGTGCCTGAACGACCAGATTGGCCAACGACGTATCAACCAGCGCCACCCCCGAGAAGATAAGGGCACTTTGCAGGCCGCACCCCAGGACAGAGATGAGGATGAGCCAGCGCCAAGGGGTCAGGATGGGAGAACCAGGCCGAAAAAGAGTTGTACCAGCAATGGCATACATCATCGCCGTCGTGAACAAAGGCTGAAAGTGAACCAGCGCTCCTTTTCCGAAAGAATAACCGGCTGCCCAAAGCAAAGGCGGCAGGACGGCAATCAGAATGTGAACTGGTTTCAATTGCAGCAACTCACGGACAGGACCACATTTGGAAGATAGCCCGGCGCATTGATCTGGATCGCCTGATCGCGACAGCTTTGATCGAAAGCTGGCGGTGCCGGAAATGCGGGATGATCGGCCGGGGCGGCAATCGGGTCGTATCAGGCCGGGCGCCGGCCGCGTCTAGCCCTGGACCGCCCGCGAGAGCATTCCGAACAGATCGCGCGGATCGTCGGGGTCCGCGATGATGTCAAGCCGCTGGAACAGGTCGGTCCCTTCCAGCCGGTCGCGGATATAGCAGAGCGCCGAGAAATCCTCGATGGCAAAGCCCACACCGTCGAACAGCGTGATCTGGCGGTCCGAAGTGCGGCCGGGCGCGGTGCCGGCGATGACTTGCCACATCTCGGTGACGGGGAAGTCCTCGGGCATCTGCTGGATCTCGCCCTCGATCCGGGTTTGCGGGGTGTATTCCACGAAGACATCGGACCGGCGCAAGATGTCGCCGTGCAACTCTGTCTTGCCGGGGCAGTCGCCGCCTATGGCGTTGATGTGGACACCGGCCCCCACCATGTTGTCGGTCAGGATCGTGGCATACTGCTTGTCTGCGGTACAGGTGGTGACGATCTGCGCCCCTTCGATGGCCTCTTGCGCGGTCTTGCAGGCGGTCAACCCGATGCCCCGATCAGACAAGTTCCGCATCAGTTTGGCCGTCGCGGCGGGGTCGATGTCGTAGAGCCGCAGCTCGCTGATCCCGCAGATTGCGCGCATCGCAAGGGCCTGAAACTCGGATTGCGCGCCATTGCCGATCATCGCCATGGTCGTGGCGCCTTTGGGCGCCAGATGGCGCGCGACCATGGCGCTTGTCGCGGCGGTGCGCAGCGCCGTCAACAGCGTCATTTCGGTCAAGAGTTCAGGATAGCCGGTGTCGACACGCGCCAGAAGGCCGAAGGCGGTGACCGTCTGCAAGCCCGATTTCGTGTTCTTCGGGTGGCCGTTCACATATTTGAAACCGTAGCTGACCCCATCCGATGTCGGCATCAGCTCGATCACACCTTCGGCCGAATGGCTGGCCACGCGCGGCGTCTTGTCGAACAGGGTCCAGCGGCGGAAGTCGTCCTCGATATAGCGGGCAAGGTCGCGCAGCGCGGTCTCGACGCCGATGCTGTTGACCAGCCGCATCATGTTTTCCACGCTGACAAAGCGAATGAAGGCAAGGTCCGAGGGTTTGGGGGCGGTCATGGCGGTCCTTCAGGAATGGCTGCGGGTGGGCCGGTCAAAGACGCAGCGGCCGAACAGCGAGGCGGTCAGATCGACCATCAGAGCGGCGGTTCGCCCGCGATCGTCGAGAAACGGGTTCAGTTCCACAAGGTCCAGCGAGGTGACAAGCCCGCTGTCGTGCAGCATCTCCATCGCCAGATGCGCCTCGCGGAAGGTGGCGCCGCCCGGCACGGTGGTGCCGACGGCGGGCGCGATGGCGGGGTCGAGGAAATCGACATCCAGCGACAGGTGCAGCATGCCGTTCGCGGCCCTCACTGCGGCGATGAACTCGGCCAGCGGGGCGGCGATGCCGCGTTCGTCGATCTGGCGCATGTCGATGGCACGCATGCCCGCCGACTGAATCGCCGCGCGTTCCGGCCCGTCGACCGAGCGCAGGCCGATGAAGCAGATGTTTCGCGGCGGCACCGGATTCGCCATCGGCGGAAACCCGTCAAAGCCGGGCTGCCCGGTGACATAGCCGATGGGCGTGCCGTGCAGGTTGCCCGAGGCCGAGGTGGCCGGGCTGTGGATGTCGGGATGGGCATCCAGCCACAGGACGAACAGCGGTCGGCCTTTCGCCGCGGCGTGATCGGCCACGCCCGCCACGGTGCCCAGCGACAGCGCATGATCGCCGCCGAGGAAGATCGGAAAGCCGGTGGCCATCGCGTCACGGGCAGCATTCGACAGAAGCCTCGTCCATTCGATGTTTTCGGACCGGGCATGGACCTGCCCGGCGGGCGCGGGCGGCGGCGCCTTGGGGCCGGGCACGTCGCCCCGGTCCTCGACCCGCCAGCCAAGATCGGCCAGCGTCTCGGCAAGGCCCGCGACGCGATAGGCTTCTGGCCCCATCGAACAGCCGCGGCGGCGCTTGCCGCAATCAAGCGGCGCGCCGATCAGGATGCAGGTGCCGCCGCTCATGCCGACACCGCCGCCGTCACGATCACCTCGACCAGCAGGTCCGATCCGGCCAGCCGCGCCTCGCCGCAGGCCCGTGCAGGGGCGCAGCCTTCGGGCATCCACTCGTCCCACACCGCATTCATCGCGTCATAGTCGGCCATATGGGCAAGCCAGATCGTCGCTTGCAGGATGTCGCGGCGCGAGGATCCGGCTTCGGTCAGCAAGGCATCGACGCGGGACAGGCAGTCGCGGGTCTGCTCGGCCACGGTGGCGCCTGCGCCGACCTGTCCGCACAGCCAGATTGTGCCGTTGTGGCGGACGATGCGGCTCATCCGGGCGGTGGTGTGGAAACGCTCGATCATTTGATCCCCATGGGTGGTGCGACGGCGGCGGCGGCGGGTTCGCGGCGGCGTTCCAGATGGCGCAGATAGCGCCGCTCCAGCCAACGGAAGACCCGGGTGATGGCAAAGACGATGATGAAGTAGAGGACGGCCGCGGTGATCAGCCCCTCATAGGCCAGGTAGTAGCGCCCGTTCAGCCAGCGGCCGACGCCAAGTATGTCCTGCAGGGTGATGGTACTGGCCACGACCGAGCCGTGCAGCATGAAGATCACCTCATTGGAGTAGGCAGGAGTGGCGCGGCGAAAGGCCGACGGCAGGATGATGCGGCGCAAGCGTCCGCAGTAGGAATGGCCGGTGGCGATCGCCGCCTCGACCTCGCCTGCGGGCGTATCGACGATGGCGCCGCGCAACAGCTCGGCCGAATAGGCGGCGGTGTTCAGGGTGAAGGCAATCAGCGCGCACCACCAGGCCTGCGACAGTACGGGATCCCACAGCCACGAGTCGCGGATGAAGGCAAATTGGCCCGCGCCGTAATAAAGCAGATAGGTCTGCACCAACAGCGGCGTGCCGCGAAAGACATAGGTATAGGTCCAGACCAGCGGGTTCAGCACCCGGTGGCGCGACGCACGGGCAATGGCCAGCGGCACGGCAAGCGCGGCGCCAAGCGCCAGCGACAGGAAGGTCAGGCCCAGCGTCACCCGCACGCCGACCAGGAAACGGTCGAAATTCTGGGCGATCAGCGGCAGGTCCAGCGGGAACCAGTTCAGAAAGGTTTCCATCGCTCAGGCCCTTTGCACGCCGCGGCTGTAGCGCCGTTCCAGTGCACGCAGGCCCAGGTCCGACAGCGCCGTCAGGCCAAGATAGATCACGAAGGCCGCCGCCATGAAGGTGAACAGCGCGTCAGTCGACCGGCCCGCCGCAAAGGCGTTGTAGACCAGATCCTGCAAGCCGATGACCGAGACCAGCGCCGTCGTCTTCAGCTGCACCAGCCAGTTGTTGCCGAAACCGGGCAGGGCATAGCGCACCATCTGCGGCCAGACGATGCGGCGGAACAGAAGCGGGCGCGACATGCCGATGCTGATTCCGGCTTCGATCTGGCCTCGCGGGATGGCAAGGATCGCACCGCGGAAGGTTTCGGTGAAGTAGGCGCCGAAGATCACGCCGATGGTCAGGGCGCCGGCGGCGAACTGGCTGACCTCGAGATAATCCCAGAGGCCGGTGGCAGCGCCGATGGCGTTCAGCGTGACCTGCCCGCCGAAGAAGACCAGCATGATCAGCACAAGGTCCGGCACGCCGCGCACCAGCGTCGTATAGGCGCCGGCCAGCGCCCTTGCGGTGCGGTTGGCCGATAGTTTCGCCCAGGCGCCGATCAGCCCCAGAGCCACCGAAAAGAACAGCGAGGCCAGCGCAATCTGAACCGTTGTCACCAGCCCGGCCCAAAGCTGTGATCGGTATTCGATAAGAAGATCCATGCCTGACCTCACGCAAAGGCCGGGGGCGCGGGATGCGCCCCCGGGGTCCGGTTACATCCCGTCGGGACGGCCGCCGTAGATGTCGAAGGGGAAATACTTGTCGTTGACGGTCTTGTAGGTGCCGTTGTCGCGGATCGCGGTGATCGCCGCGCTGAAGGCGTCGCGCAGTTCTTCCTCACCCTGGCGCACGGCAATGCCCACGCCTTCGCCATAGCAATCGACATCGGTATGATCGCCGGCAAGGAAGGCAAAATCCGCGCCCTCGGGTTTGGACAGGAAGCTTTCCTGCGAGATCAGCGAATCCGACAGTTGCGCGTCGATCCGGCCAAGGGCAAGGTCGCTGAACACTTCTTCCTGCGTGCCGTAAAGGACGATTTCCGCCTCGGGGAACATCTTTTCGGCATAGCACTGGTGGGTCGAGCCGCGCTGCACGCCCAGACGCTTGCCAGCCAGCCCTGTCGCCGTGCCTTCAAGGCCGGAGTCCTTCTTCGCCACCACCCGCGCCGGGGTCTTGTAATACTTCGCCGAAAAGTCGATCTGGCGCTTGCGTTCCTCGGTGATCGACATCGAGGCGACGATGGCGTCGAACTTCTTCGCCTTCAGCGCCGGGATCATCCCGTCCCAGTCCTGTTCGACCAGCTCGCAGTCGCGCTTCATCTCGGCGCACAGCGCCATGGCGATGTCGATGTCAAAGCCCGCAAGGCTGCCGTCCGCCTGCTTGAACGAGAAGGGCGGATAGGCGCCTTCGACGCCGATGCGCAGCTTGTCCTGCGCAAAGGCGCCGTTGGCAAGGGTCGCAAGGGTGGCTGCGGCGATGAGGGTCTTTCTGATCATGGTGGTTCCTCCTCTGGGTGATCAGTTCATCCGGGACAGGAAGGCCCGGAATTGGTCGGTCTGCGGGTTGCGGAAAAGCTGGTCGGGCGGGCCTTCCTCGCAGATCTGTCCCTGATGCAGGAACACGGTCCGGGATGAGACATCGCGGGCAAAGGCCATCTCATGCGTGACGACAAGCATGGTGCGCCCCTCGTCAGCCAGCGCGCGCATGACGGCCAGAACTTCGCCCACCAGTTCGGGGTCAAGGGCCGAGGTCGGCTCGTCGAACAGCATCACGTCGGGTTCCATCGCCAGCGCGCGGGCGATGGCCACGCGCTGCTGCTGGCCGCCCGACAGATGCGCGGGGTAATAGTCGGCGCGGTCCGACAGGCCGACCTTGGCCAGAAGTGCCGCGGCCTTCTCGCGCGCCTCGCGGCGCGGGGTGCCAAGCACATGCACCGGGCCTTCGGTGATGTTCTCCATCACGGTCATGTGCGACCAGAGGTTGAAGCCCTGAAACACCATCGCCAGCCTTGCCCGCATCCGTTCGACCTGGCGCAAGTCGGCGGGGCGGCGTTCGCCTTGGCGGCTGGTCATCCGCATCTCCTCGCCCTTCAGCCAGACCTTGCCGTCGGTGGGGGTCTCCAGCAGGTTGATGCAGCGCAGGAAGGTGCTTTTGCCCGAGCCTGAGGCGCCAAGGATCGCCACGACATCGCCCTTGGCGGCACTCATCGAGATGCCCTTCAACACCTCATGCCCACCAAAGCTCTTGCGGATGTTTTCGACACGGAGCGCGGGTTCGGTCATGTGGTTTCCTCTGGCTGGGGACCGAGGGCTGCAATCTCGGCCAGGGTGACGGGCTTGACGGGGGTGCGGATGCGGCCCGGCCCGAGGGTGGACGCGGGGCGGTCGGTCGCTTCGGCGATCAGCCCGATGACGGCGGTCTCGCACATCCGGCCCTGACAGGGGCCCATTCCGGTGCGCAGGCTGGTGCGCATCAGGCGCAGGCCCTCGGCGCCGGTGCAGGCGGCCTTGCGGATGGAACCGGCGGTAACCTCCTCGCAGCGGCAGACGATGGTCTCGTCCGGCGGGGCCAGGAAGGCGGAGGGCACGGAATAAGCTGCATCGAGGAACGGCCGCAGGGAAAGCGCGCGCGACAAAGCGCGGCGGAGCGGAGCGGCCCGCCGGTCGCGCCCGGCTGCATCCAGCTTTCCGGCCTGGTGCAGGATCGCCAGCGCGGCCAGCGCGCCCTTTGCCCGCGCAGCCTCGGCGCCGCCGATCCCGCCGCCGTCGCCTGCAACGAACACATGGGGCTCGGACGACTGCCCCCAGGGGTCCAGCGTCGGCCGCCAGGCGCCTTGCTCCGCGTCATATTCATGCGCCAGACCCATCGAGCGGGTCAGGTGGCTTTGCGGGATCACGCCCAGATGGGTCAGCAACAGGCCGCACGTCAGGCTGTGGCTCTGCTTTCCGGTGGTGAAGTCAAAGCGGATCCGGCCGTCCTCCGTCGTCTCTGCCCGGAAGTCGGCGGCGCCCCGATACCACGGGATGCCGGCCGCGCGGATGCGGGCGATCAGACCAAGGCCCTTGATCAGGGTCGGCAGGCCGAACAGCGCGCGCGGCAGTTTCGGCAGGGCATGGGTGATCGCCGTCGGCGTCTCGACCAGCGCGACCGGCGGCGCACCTGCCGCGATCATCTGCGCCGCGACCAGATAGAGCAGCGGCCCCGCCCCGGAGAGGATGGCCTCATCCGGCACCATACCCGACTGTTTCATCAGGATTTGCGCCGCACCTGCGGGCATCAGCCCCGGCAGGGTCCAGCCCGGAAAAGGCACGGGCCGCTCCTGCGCGCCGGTGGCGATCAGGACATGCGCGGCCGGGCTGACATGACTTTGCCCGTCGCGCGACCAGATCACGCCGCGCCTTGCGTCGATGCGCCAGACGGTTGCGCGGGGCTGATGCGTGATGCCGGGATGATCGAGGCCCTGCACCAGAGCGCCGCCGCGCGCGTAATCGGCCCCCAGCCAGCCGCGCCCCGCTACTGCGCCGACATTGCGGTAGATCTGCCCGCCCGCCCGCTCCTGTTCGTCCAGAAGCGTGACCGACAACCCGCCCTCCGCCGCCACCCGGGCCGCCGCCATCCCGGCTGGACCGGCGCCGATGATGACCAGATCGGCGCTCATGGCTGGTCCCCCAGCCGGCGCGCGCCGATCTGGCGCTGGATCACCATGCCCTCGCGCGCGCTCACCATGCAGGCCTGCACATTCGGGTGCCCGTCGATGGTGACAAGGCAGTCGAAACACACCCCCATCATGCAATAGGGCGCGCGCCCCGCGCCGGTGACAGGCGTCTGGCGCGTGGCGCCCCCGCTGTGCGCCAGCAGCGCCGCGGCGACGCTTTCGCCCGGCCGGGCCAGCACGGGCACCCCGTCCAGCATCAGGCGCAGGCTGCGCGGGGCGGCGCCGGGGGCGTCACGAAAGCGCGAAGCGGCGTTCATCGAAAGCCTCCAGATCCGGGGCGGCGGGATCGCCGTCGATCCATTCGGCCAGCCGTGTTGCGTGCAGGGGCGCCAGCGTGACCCCGCTGTGACAGGTGACAAGGAAGGCGCCCGGATGATCGGCGGAACGCTGGTAGATCGGATAGCCGTCCGGCGTCATGACGCGCAGCGCCGCCCAGGAGCGCAGCACGCGCAGATCGGCCAGCCGGGGCCAGACCGCGACGGCGTGCTGCGCTAGTCCCACCATCGTGGTGGTCGTCTCGGTGTCGCAGTCGGTCTCGGCCTTGGTGCCGCCGATCTGCAAACCGCCCTCATCGACCTGCCGGATCGTGCTGGAGAGGAAGGGCAGGCGGTCGGCCACCCGCTCGGTGATCATCAGCTCGCCCCGCTGCGCCCGGATCGGCGCCCGGAACTCCAGCTGCGGGCCAAGATGCGCCGCCCCCAGGCCCGCGCACAGAACCACGCGGCTGGCGCGGGTCTGACGGCCGGTCTCGTCCAAAAGGGCGAAACCAGCGCCCGCCGGGCGCACGGATACGACGCTGGCGCCGCCAGTGATGCGGACCCCGCTGGCAAGGCAGGCCTGCCGCAAGGCGAAATGCAGGCGCAGCGGGTTCACATGGCCATCAAGCGGGCAGAAACTCGCCCCGACCACGCGCTGACCGATGCCGGGCAGGCGCGCCGCAAGATCGGCGTGGTTCAGGAGTTCAAAAGATAAGCGGTCGTCCAGCGCGTTGGCCTGCCGGTGCAGGTCGTGGCCGAAAGCCTCATATTCCGCAGCGTCGGTGAAGAACTCGTAGCCGCCCTGCTGACACAGCGCCAGATCGACGTCGACCAGCCCTGACAGGCGTTTCGCAAAGTCGGGCCAGGCCTGCACCGCCTGAAAAGACCAGCGCGCATAGGGCGCATAGCCTGCGCCCTTGCCCTGCAACCAGACCAGCCCGAAATTCCCCTGCGAAGCGCGCATGTCGCCGTCGCGCCCGTCCAGCACCAGCACCTCATGCCCGCGCGCCGCAAGCCCGAGGGCCACGCACAGCCCTACGATGCCCCCGCCAATGATTGCTGTGCCTGCTTGCGCTGACATGGCCGATCTCCCCTTGCTGCAGGGATGACAGATCAGGGGCGAATATGTAAAATCCGAAGAATCGCGCTATCCATACGCCAATGCTATGAGTCTGACATGCGGCTTTCCCATCGGCAGATCGAGGCCTTCCGCGCCATCATCGAAAGCGGCTCGGTCACGGCCGCCGCCGATCTGCTGTTCCTGACCCAACCCTCGGTCAGCCGCCTGCTGGCCGATCTTGAGGCCGAACTCGGCTTTGCGCTGTTCGCCCGCATCGGCCGCAGCCTGACGCCCACGCCCGAGGCCGACGCGCTATATGAGGAGGTGCGGCGGTCCTTCGTCGGGCTTCAGGAAATCTCCCGCGTGGCCGATGACATCCGGCAATACCGCAGCGGCAGCCTGAAGATCGCGGCGATGCCGGCCCTTGGATTGCAGTTCCTGCCTGGCGCCATAGCCGACTTCACCGCTGAGCGGCCCGGCATCGCCGTCTCGCTTCGGGTGCGCAGTTCGCATGCCGTGGTGCAGCACCTCAGTTCGCAGCAATTCGACGTGGGTTTCAGCGCGCTGGACTTCGATCTGCCGGCGATCCGGCGCGAACCGCTGGGAACAATGCCCATGCTGGCGGTGCTGCCGCCCGGCCATGCGCTCTGTGACAAGGCGGTGCTGGAACCGCAGGATTTCCACCAACGGCCCTTCATCGCCCTTGGCAGCGAGATCAGCACAAGGTCCGACACCGACCGCTTCTTTGCCGATCATGGCATCAAGCCCCGCGTGGTCGCCGAGGCGCAACTGTCCTTCGCCATCTGCGCCATGGTCGCCGGAGGCGCGGGCGTTTCGATCGTCGAGCCGGTGACGGCGCTGCATTGCGCGCATCTCGGCATGGTCGTGGCCCGTCCGATCCGCCCGGTTCAGCCCTTCACCTATGACATCCTCACCCCGGCCCTGCGCCCCGCTTCGCGGCTGGTCAGCGATCTGGTGCAGCGGGTCCGCCAGCGGTTTGCCGGGCTTGCCGCGACAGAGGCTCAATCCCCCGGCGACAGGGCGTGAAGGCTTTGCCAGAACGTCTCGACCACCGGGGGTGCGGGCCGCGTGGTCTGGCGGATCTTCAACAGGTGCCGAAAGGCGCCAGGGTCGTCGGGCTGCAAGAAGGAGAGCGCGCCGCCCGTTGCACGCATCGCGCTTTCGGGCAGGATCGTGGCGCCCAGCCCGGCATGAACGAAAGCCAGAAGGGCCGTGGTATTGCGCGATTCAAGGCCTGAGCGCAGCACCAGCCCTTCGACGGCAGGGTTCTTCACCATCCCGCAGAGCGGGTTGACGATCATCGGCTCCAGTTCCATCAGTGCCCAATCCCTGCGGCCCTCGCTTGCCGCGCGGTCGATGGGGCCACCCACCCGGCAGACGATGCCCAGCGGCGTGCGTTCGATCAGCGTTCCTTCGCCGGCGTTTTCCGGTGCCGCCGAAACGATGCCGATATCCGCCTCGTCATTCTCGATCCGGCGGCGGACCGAGGCGCTGTCCACATCGTTGATTTCCAACCGCACATCCGGGCGTTCGCGGCGAAACCGCAGGATCACCGGGGGCAACAGACCGATGGTCGCAGACGGCACCGCCGCGATCCGCACCAGCCCGCCGGTCGCGGTGGCATAGCGGCGGATCGCGCCGACGCTGCGCTCGAACGCCTCGTTGGCGCGGCGGCTTTCCTCCAGCACCAGAAGGCCGAGCGGTGTCAGGCGGCTCTTGCGGCCAGCCTCGAACAGCGCGCCTCCGACCTCCTGTTCCAGTTGCAAGAGCATCATCGAGACGGCCGAGGGCGTTCTGCCGAGGGCCTCGGCCGCACGGGCCAGAGACCCCTGCGCGGCGGTGGTCTGGAAGACGCGCAGCATCTCGAGTTTCATTTCAGTTCTCCTGCAATTTCATTCAGAACTTCAAGATTGCCTGAATTGATAGGCGCGCCCTAAACCGGATGCAAAGGAAAGTGAGGCGCCATGACCCAGAATCAGCATCTTTATATCGCGGGCCGCTGGCAGTCCGGCATCTCGACGATCGAGAACCGCAACCCGTCCGACCTGTCGGACCTGATCGGCCATTATGACCAGGCCAGCGCCGAGCAGCTGGATCAGGCGCTGGACGCGGCGCGGGCGGCCCAGCCGGTCTGGTGGGCGGCCGGCATCCAGAAACGCCATGACGTGCTGATGGCCATCGGCACCGAGCTGATGGCCCGCGCCGGGGAAATCGGCCGCATCATCGCGCGCGAGGAAGGCAAGCCCTTGGCCGAGGGCAAGGGCGAGACCTATCGCGCCGGCCAGTTCTTTACCTATTACGCGGCGGAATGTCTGCGCAATCAGGGCGATCTGGCCGAAAGCGTGCGCCCCGGCATCGAGATCGACGTGCGGCGCGAGCCGGTGGGCGTGGTAGCGATCGTCAGCCCGTGGAATTTCCCGGTGGCGACGCCAGCATGGAAGATCGCGCCCGCGCTGGCCTTTGGCAATGCCGTGGTCTGGAAGCCCGCCAACCTGACCCCCGCCAGTGCGGTCGCGCTGGCCGAAATCATCGCGCGGCAGGATATTCCGCCGGGCTTGTTCAACCTGGTGCTGGGTTCGGGCCGCGAGGTCGGGCAGCGGCTGGTCGAAAGCCCCAAGGTGGATGCGATCAGCTTTACCGGCTCGGTGGGTGTCGGGCGCGGCATCGCGGCCGCAGCCGTGGCCAACATGACCAAGGTGCAGATGGAGATGGGGTCCAAGAACCCCATGCTCATCATGGACGATTGTGATCTGGATCTGGCCGTCACTCATGCCGCCAATGCGGCCTTTGGCGGGACGGGGCAGAAATGCACCGCAGCCAGCCGGCTGATCGTGCATTCCGCGATCCATGACCAGTTCGCGGAGCGGCTGGTCGCGGCGGCCAAGGCGTTCAAGGTCGGCCACGCGCTGCAAGACGGCACCCAGATTGGCCCGGTGGTCAGCGAAAGCCAGCTTGCCCAGAACCTCGCCTATGTCGAAAAGGGCCGCGCCGAGGGCGCCGAGCTGCTGTGCGGCGGCGACCGTGTGGAACGCGAGACCCAGGGCTATTACATGGCCCCTGCCGTGCTGGCCGGAACCCGCAATGACATGACCGTCAACCGCGAGGAAATGTTCGCCCCGATTACCTGCCTGATCAAGGCCGACAACTATGCCGAGGCGCTGTCCATCGCCAATGACAGCCAGTTCGGCCTGACCGCCGGGATCATGACCCGCAGCCTCTCGCGCGCCAGTCATTTCCGCGCCAACATGCGGGCGGGCTGCGTCATGGTGAACCTGCCCACCGCCGGCACCGATTACCATGTGCCCTTTGGCGGACGCGGCGCGTCCAGCTTTGGTTCGCGCGAACAGGGACGCTACGCAGCCGAGTTCTACACCAGCGTGAAGACCGCCTATGTCGCCGCGGGGGCGCCGGAATGACGCCGCTGATCGACGGCCTGCAATACGCCAACTGGTCGGAAAAGATCTTTCGCCAGATGCGCGCCGGTGGCGTGGATGCGGTGCATGTCACCATCACCTATCACGAGACCTTCCGCGAGACGGTGCAGGTGATCGAACGCTGGAACCGATGGTTCGAGCTGTTCCCCGACCTGATCTTTCAGGGGCGGACAGCCGCCGATGTGAGCCGCGCCCGCGACACCGGGCGCACCGCGATCTTCTTCGGCTCGCAGAATCCGTCCTGCATCGAGGACGACATCGGCCTGGTCGAGGTGCTGCACACGCTAGGCCTGAGGTTCATGCAACTGACCTACAACAATCAGTCGCTGCTGGCCTCGGGCTGCTACGAAGACACCGACAGCGGGTTGACCCGCATGGGCCGCGCCGTGGTTTCCGAGATGAACCGCGTCGGCATGGTCGTGGACATGAGCCATTCGGCCGAACGTTCCACGCTCGAGGCGATTGAGCATTCGACGCGGCCGATCACCATCAGCCACGCCAATCTGCACAGCTGGCACCCGGCGCTGCGCAACAAGTCGGATACGCTGCTGCGCGCGCTTGGCCAATCCGGCGGGTTTCTGGGTCTGTCGGTGTATCCGCATCACCTCAAGGGCGGCAGCGCCTGCACGCTTCAGGACTGGTGCGACATGGTGGCCCGCGCGCTGGATCTGGTCGGTCCCCGTCAGGTTGGGATCGGTACCGATCTGTGCCAAGACCAGCCCGACAGCATCGTCGAATGGATGCGAACCGGGCGTTGGACCAAGACGGTGGATTACGGCGAAGGCAGTGCCGATGCGCCGGGGTTTCCGCCGATGCCCGCATGGTTCCACGACAACCGCGATTTCGGCAGCCTCCGCGCGGGGCTCAAGGCGGCAGGGCTGGATCTCGCTGCTATCGACGGCGTGATGGGCGGCAATTGGCATCGCTTTTTTGAGATCAGTTTCGGCCCCGCTGAGATGCCACAAACACTATCGAGGCGCGCTGTCGGTTGACGGCGGCCCCATGACACAACGTTCAGGGAGGAACGACATGGCAGATATTTCGATGGAGGGAGGACGCAGCGCCTTGCAGCGGATCAACAGACCGCTGTTCGCGCTGTCGGGTGGGTTTATCCTGCTATTTTGCCTATACGCGCTGGTGGACCTTGACAGGCTTTCGGCGGCGGTTGACTGGGGCTTTGCGGTTTCGGCCAAGTACTTCGGCCTTTACTGGCAGATCCTGATGCTGGCCACATTCTTGATCAGCCTTGTCCTTTGCGTGCTGCCTGGCGGCCGGACGCGCCTTGGCGGGCTGTCGATGCCCGAGTTCAAGACCTTCAACTGGGCGTCGATGATCATGTGCACGCTGCTGGCTGGTGGCGGCGTGTTCTGGGCCGCCGGGGAGCCGATCGCGCATTTCCTGTCCACCCCGCCGCTGTTCGGCGAGGCGCCGGCCGATCTTCAGGCCCGCGCCAATATTGCAATGGCGCAAAGCTTTCTGCATTGGGGCTTTTTGGCCTGGGCGATCCTCGGTTCGCTTTCGGGCGTCATGCTGATGCATTACCACTATGACAAAGGCCTGCCGCTGGCGCCGCGCACGCTGCTCTATCCCGTGTTCGGCGACCGGGCGATCAACGGTCCCATCGGCCTGATTGCGGACGCCACCTGCATCGTCGCCGTGGTTGCGGGCACGGTCGGGCCGATCGGTTTCCTTGGTCTGCAGATGTCTTATGGCATCAATGCCCTGACCGGCATTCCCGATACCTTCGCCACGCAGGCCGTGGTGATCATGGCGCTGGTCGCGGTCTATACGCTGTCGGCCATTTCGGGCCTGGCCAAGGGTATCCAGATGCTGTCCACGCTGAACGTGATCCTGGCGCTCGGCCTTCTGGTCTTCCTTCTGGTATTCGGGCCGACCACGGCCATGCTGACCAGCTTCTTCGGCGGCATGGGCGTCTATCTTGAGAACTTCTTCCAGATGTCGATGTATCGCGGCGAGGCGGGGATGTTCGGCGAACCCGGCTGGCTGGGCTGGTGGACCGTGTTCTTCTGGGGCTGGTTCATGGGCTATGGTCCGCTGATGGCGATCTTCATCGCCCGGGTCAGCCGTGGCCGGTCGATCCGCCAGATCGTCCTCATGCTGTCAATTGCGGCACCGCTGATCACCAATTTCTGGTTCACCATTATCGGCGGGTCGGGCATCGCCTTCGAAATGGCCTCGCCCGGGGTCATTGCCGGACCGTTCGAGGGCTTCAACCTGCCCGCCGCGCTGCTGGCAATCACCAGCGCCATGCCGGCCGGGTTCATCCTGTCGATCCTGTTTCTGATCCTGACCATGATCTTTGTGGCCACCACCAGCGATTCGATGAGCTATGTGATCTCGGCGGCGATGTCCGAGGGCGAACCCTCAGTTGCGCTGCGCGCCTTCTGGGGGATTGCCATGGGGGTGATGGCGCTAATCCTGATCTCGACCGGGTCGGGCGGCATTGGCAAGCTGCAAAGCTTCATCGTCGTGACGGCAGTTCCGGTATCGATCATCCTGCTGCCATCGCTATGGGACGCGCTGCGAATCACCCTGATGCTGGGCCGCAAGGCCTGAGTCTTCGCCCGGGGGCGCCAGCCCCCGGGTCATACGGAACCGGAGGAGAAGATGAACCGCATGTTGCCCCAACCGACCGGCGATCTGGCCCGGTTCCGCCGTTCGCCAGATCAGGTGATGACGCTTGCTCGCATGGGGGCCGCCCATCCGACGCGGCTTTCGTTCCTGCGCCAGTTGCTGCGCCGAATGGAAAGCGAAGGCTGGCGCTTTGACCGCCCGCTGTGGGACATCAATGCGAAGGGTGTCGGCCGCGCGGTCTATCGCGCCATCGGCCCCGTCCGCACCTACAGCCTGGTGGCCTTTGCCCATGACCTGCCTGACGAGATGCGGTCCGACAGAGTGATTGCCACCGCCTGGGACGCGACCTTTGCCCTGTTCGATGGCAACCCCACGCCCGAGGATATTGCGCGGCTCGAAGCCAATGTTCCCCTGCAGGAGGCGGGCCGGATCACCCCGCACGAGCTGTCGCTCAGCCGCGCCAACCGCTCCGTCCGGCTGTTTGCACATGTGGTTGACCGGCTGGCGCAGGGCGAACAGCCCGACCCGGCCGAGGTCGCCGCCGTCGGCTATCTGATGCGCACCACCGCCGTATATGGCGCGGGCAAGTTCGGCGCCGCCGACCGTTCGATCATCGCCGACCGGCCGGAAATGGCGGCCCCTTTCCAGGCCGAGATGCTCAGCGTCTGGCTTACCCGCCAGTTCACCACCGACCTTGTTGAACATCTGGCGGCATCGAGGGGCGGCGAGCGCGCGGCGCGGCTGGATCCTGCCACCCGCCGCAGCCTTGGCGTTGGCAATTCCACCGGCCTCGGCATGGCGCCGTTCCTTGTGCGCCATCCGGCTCTCATGAACAACTGGATGCGCGCACGGGAAGAAGCGCTAGCCCGCGTCCGCGCCCTGCCGACAGCCGATGCCGACAGCCTTCAGTCCCTGAATGCTGCGCTGGCCGAGGCCCGTCGCAACGCCGGACTGTGGCAGTCCGAGCACCCCATCCAGGTTGCAAAGCTGAAGGATCTCGATGCCGATCTTGACCTGATAGCAAACAAGCTTACGAACTGGCCCCGAACTTCACCCTATCCGTGGGACGATCTTTGGCACTGGGGCGAGGTCACGCTGACGCTGGAGGGGCAAGAGGCGCTTCTGTCCCTGATGCTTGAACCGCATGGAAAGCTCATCGACGATCTCGGCCCCACCATGTCCGCCGACGAGGCCATTGCAGCGCGCATCGATGGTGCAATGACCGTCGAGACCCTGCGTCGGCTGATCCGCGAGCATTTCCGCTGGGCGCTGGATATCGACTTCCGTGATTCCGCGAACGATGCCCGCTTCTGGTATGTGTCTGAGGAAAAGCTCGAACCGCGGTTGGGCGAACGTCACAGCGAAGACGGTGCCGAATTGGAACAACCACTCTGCATCGCCCGGCTGGTGCAGGAGCTGCACATCGCACTTCAAGGCGAAGACGGTGACACGACCGTCGCCGCCTTCCTGATGCGCGACCCCGGCCAGCGCTATGCTGCTCGGCGGGTGCAGATTGCCGAAGGCCACCCCTTCGCCGAAGTGCGTGACAACCTGATCGGCAAGGACATGCTGCCCATCGACCTGATGCGCTGCAAGCTGGCCTTCTTCGGCGCCAGCCGCTTTGATCCGCGGTCCGACAAATGGGTCCGTATCAGCATGTTCCAAGACATGCCCTATCCCGATGAAATGGCCGGGAGGAACCGGTGATGTCCTTGACGGAAGCCCATGATCCGACAGCCTCGGCGACGACCTTTTCCGAACATCCCGTGCCGCTGACCCGCTTGTCGCGCAACGAAGTGGAAACCCTGTGCCTGAAGGCCGCACGCGGCGCCGGCATGCCATGGGGGCTGGCCGAAGAAGCCGGCTTCGCGGCCGGCTGGTTGGCTGCCCGCGGCATTGATGGTCCGGCGGCCCTGCTGGCCCATCTTGCGGCGCGGCCTGCGGGAGGTGGTGCCCTGACCATCTCTGGCCGGATCTGGGCGGCGCAGGACGGGCGCGCGCTTTGCCCGATCACGGCCGGCGCGTCGCTGGACGACCACGCGGGCCTGCCGGAAGGCGTCTCTGCCGCGCCTGTCATGGTCGGGGCGTTGCGTCATCCGGTGCTTGCCGTTCCACATCTGGCGCGAATCGCCAAGGCGATCAATGCGGCGATCGAAATCGGTTGGAACGGCGAAAAGGCCTATATTTCGGCCGACGGTGAGGTGGATCCGGCACAGCTGACCGCGCTTTCCAAGCTGCAGGAAGCACAGGTTGTGCTGGTGACGTGCCGGGCGGAACACAAGATCGCGCCCCCTGCCCCCGACATGTGCCCTCTCTCGGCAGAGACGCTAGCCGGACTCAACGCGCTGTCACTGCGCACGACAGTTCCGGCATCCGAAACCTCGCGCCGGGGCGCTGGCGCGATGGTCAGCGACAATGACTGAAACCGAAGGAAGAATTATGACATTGACCCGCCTCAATCCCGGCCCCCGCATGAGCGAGGCCGTCACGGTCGGCGACATCGTCTTTCTGGCCGGGCAGGTGCCCGACGATCTGACGGCGGACATCACGACCCAGACCCGGCAGGTTCTGGCGAATGTCGATGCCGTGATGGCAGAACTGGGCGGCAGCAAGGCCGACATCGCGTCGGTCCAGGTCTGGCTGGCCGACATGGCGGATTTCGCTGGGATGAACGCCGTCTGGGACGCCTGGGTCGATCTGGGCAACCCTCCGGCCCGGGCGACAGGTGGCGTTGCTCTGGCGCGTGCAGGTATGCGCGTCGAGATGATCGTCGTCGCCCGTAATCCTAGGCGTCTTTAGGCTTACATCCAGTTGGGACCATTCAATTATCTGGGTGTCGCGTTGCCTCTAAATCCGGCACACTGCGCGTTGAGCGGGGAGTGGACAGAACATGGGGGTCGTCGTCGGTGAGCTGGCCTGTGCTAAGGTAACCTCTTTGCGAGGGGGGCTGTCATGGACGTACGGATTACGATCGAAACTACCTTCGACAACGGGGAGAAGCGCACTCATCAGCTTGAAGGCATTTCTCGACCCTACCGGGTGACCTGTCCAGATGGGATCGGGCTGTGCCTCGAGGATGGGAAGAGGATCGTCGAACAGATCCAAAGGGTAATCCTTTACGACCAGGTCGATGAGATCATTCGAGAAAGCCGCGTATGCCCGGATTGCGCCTCGGTTCGTGCCATTCATGACTACCGCACGCGCGTTCTCGACACGCTCTTTGGGCGGGTTCGGGTCAAAGCCGCGCGCTTGCGCCGATGTTCTTGTGATGCCAGGTCAGCAGCGATGCCCAGCGGAGCTATTTCTCCGCTGGCCTGTTTCTTTCCAGACCGGGCTACCCCGGAGTTGCAGCGGCTGCATGCGGAGCTTGGGTCCCGGCATTCCTTTCGCGAAGCCGCGCGGCTGATGAAAAGCTTCCTCCCGTGCCATCCACCCCATCACACCACGGTGCGTGACCGGTTGGGTAGAGTAGCCACGGGGCTCGAGAAAAGTCGAAGGGCATCAGGCGATCCGGTTGAAGCACCGCCCAAAGGTGGTTTGACGGTTTTTCTGGACGGTGCGCATATCCGCTGTCGACCGGAGTATCAGCAGCGGCACCTCGATCTTGTGGTCGGAAAGATTGAAGGCCGCAATATGTGCCGACGATTTGGCTTGGTCGCCAATGCGACGGCATCGCCAGGCAGCCGGATGCGAGAAGAGCTGTCAGACTTTGGGTGGAAGCCGGGCCGTTTGTTGACGGTAATCTCAGATGGCGAGCTTGCTCTCCCGAGCCTCATACGGAATGCCATTGGTGGCGACGGCCAGGCGAAACATATCCTCGACTGGTGGCACATCTCGATGCGCATTCGACATGTCGAGGCCGCCGTTCAGGGTCTGGTCCAGATACCGGGATTCACTGGAATTCCGGTACTGTTCCAGCGTCCCGCGAGAAGCCTCCGCTGGTGGCTTTGGCATGGCAGAGCACGGGTCGCGGAAACTTATCTGAAGGGGCTCATGCACGATTGCACCCGCCTTGCGGATGAGCCCCTGGCTGTCCGCACCGCTGCCGCTCGTGTGCAGGCCCGCTGCGAGACACTGTACACCTATCTCGCGAACAACATGGAATCCCTCGTCGATTATGGCCGACGGTACCGTAGCGGGCTGCCCATCTCGTCATCTCGTGCCGAAGGATCAGTCGAAGACATTGCCAATGCCCGTATGGGAAAGCGCAGAAGGATGCGGTGGTCGCCCAAAGGGGCTCACCGAGTAGCCGTCACAAGGGCCGCTGTTCTCGATGGTCGGCTGACCGTCGCAAACAGAAAACGCGCCGCATGACCACCATGTTCTGTCCACTCCCGTCTGGATGTGGCGGGGTTCATCGCCTTCATGGCGGGGCAGGGCATCGCGGTGGGCGGCGGCTACGGCTCTGTCCGATGGGTGACGCATCTGGATGTGGACGACAGGGCCGTCGAGGCGGTGGGCCGCGCCTGCGAGGCGTTCTTCACACAGCCCGGGTAGGGCTAATCCGGCAGAACCTTGCCGGGGTTCAGCAGGCCCGCAGGGTCGAATGCCGCCTTCAGCCGGCGCATGGCGGCGATTTCCGCCGGGCTGCGGCACAACGGCAACCAGTCGTGCTTGAGCTGCCCCAGCCCGTGTTCGGCGGTGATCGTGCCCCGGAACTGCCCGACCAGCGCGTAAAGCAGGCTGTCGCAGCGATGGATAAGCTGCGGGTCGAAGCCGCCGGGATGGGCCAGCATGACATGCAGGTTGCCGTCGCCGGCATGGCCGAAGAACAGCGGCCGGACCTCGGGCAATTGCGAGGCCAGGGCGGCGCGCGCGGCATCGACATAACCGCCGATCAGGCCGGGAGAGACGCCGATGTCAAAGCCGAGACAGGGGCCGGTCACGCGAGAGACCTCGGCCGCGGCCTCACGCAGCGCCCAAAAGGCTGCCACATCGGCGCCCGAGCGGGCGAGGGCCGCATCCTCGACCAGCCCGTCGTCGAAAAGCCGCGCAAGGCAGGTCTCCAGCGCCTGAGGGTCGGTGGCAGCACCGCCGTCGGCCTCGATCAGAACGTAAAGACCGTGATGACCGGCCAGCGGTGAGCGGCGGCCCGGCAGCGCGCCGGAAGTGACCGGATCCCAGTATTCGGGCCACATCGCCTCGAAAGCCGAAAGCGCCTCGCCCAGATCGCGGCGCGCGCGGTCAAGGCATGCGCGCAAGGCATCGAAGCCGGCCAGTCCAAGGATCGCGCAGCCGCCCGGCGCCGGGGCGGGGATCAGCCGCAAGAGTGCGCGCGTGACGATGCCAAGCTGGCCCTCGGATCCGATGAACAACTGCTTCAGATCGAAGCCGGCGTTGTTCTTGGGCAGGTCGCGCAGATCCGACAGGATGCTGCCATCGGCCAGCACCACCTCCAGCCCCAGCACCTGGGCGCGGGTCATCCCGTAGCGGATGACGCGGTTTCCGCCGGCATTGGTGGCGATGGTTCCGCCGATGGTGCAGGAGGCGCGTGCGTTCAGGTCAACTGGATAGAGCATGCCATGTGCTGCCGCCGCCTCTTGCACCATGGAAAGCGGCGTTCCGGCCCGGACCAGAACCGTCCCGGCATCCGGGTCCAGCGCCTCGATCCCGGCAAGCCGCTCAAGGCTCAGCGCGACTGAGCCGGGGCTGGGTGTGGCGCCGCCGGAAAGCCCCGTCATGCCGCCCTGAACCGTCACGGCAAGGCCTTGGGCGGCGCAAAAGCGCAGCGCCGCTGCGATCCCTTCGGTGTCAGTCGGGCGCAGCAGCGCCAGCGGCGGTTGGGCGGGTCCTTCGCTGGCATCGCGGCAGGCCCGGGCGGGGATGTCCCCGCCCGTCAGGACGGCGCTGGCCCCCAGGCGGGCCCGCATCTCTTGCCACAAGCTCAGTCGTCCAGTGCCTGAGCCTGAAAGGCCGGAGACATCAGCATGTTGTGGATCAGCGCCGCGCGCGGCGCGATGGTCGACACCAGGATATGCTCATGAAGCGCATGCGCCCCCGCACCCGAGCAGCCAAGCCCGTCCAGCACCGGCAACCCCAGCCCGGCCGAGATATTGCCGTCGGAACAGCCGCCGCGCCAGGTTTCATCCATCGGGATCTCCATCGCCGCCGCCAGCGCCTGTGTTGCCGCGTAGAACCGCGCGACCTTGGGCGACCGTTCAAAGGGCACGCGGTTGATCTCGCCGGTGACCTCCAGCGTGACATCGGCGGTCAGCGGCTGGCGCGCCAAGATGGCGGCGAACATCCGTTGCTGCGTTGCAGCATCATCTGAGCGCATGTCGACTTCGATCACCGCGCTTTCGGGCACCACGTTCGACCGCGTTCCACCCCGGATCACGCCCACGTTGAAGCTGCTGCCCGGCTCGGTCGCATTCAGCGCCTCGATCTCCAGCAGATGGCGGGCGATCTCATTGGCGGCGCTGCGGCCTTCCTTCAGGCTGCCGCCCGCATGGGCGGACCGCCCCGTCGCCGCCAGCTTGAACATGGAAATCCCGCGGCGGCGGGTAATCACCGTACCCGGCGCCTCGAACGAGGGTTCGGGGACCAGCACGAAGGCCGCGCCGCGCGACAGTTCCTCGATCAGCCCGCGAGAGGCGTGGCTGCCGGTTTCCTCGTCGCCGTTCAGCATCAGGGTGATCGGGCGCGGCGGCACCAGACCGGCGGCGGCGATGCGGCGCAGCATCTCGGTGATCAGATACGACCCGGCCTTCATGTCGAAAATGCCGGGGCCGAAGACTTTGTCGCCCTCGCGCCGCACGGGGCGGGTGGCCAGGGTGCCGACCTCCCACACGGTGTCGATATGGCCCATCATCAGCGCAGGCTTGCCGGTGCAGCCGGGCGGCGCATAGGTCACCACCAGCTGGCCGCCCTTGCCGTCTTTCGGCGGATGGCGGGTGATGGTGACGGGCAGCCCGGCAAAGCCTGCGGCGGCATGGTCCAGCAGCAGGTCGATCAGGTCGGGGCGTTCGGGCGGGGTCTCGAATTCGACCCAGCCGGTGATGCCGTTCAGCAGTTCTGCGGCGTCCAGCGCGGCGGGGGAAAGCAGGGTTTCGGTCGCAAGGCTCATCTTCATCATCCTTCTGTCCGGCTCAGGCCGGGATCAGTCCATAGACATCGCGGGCGAATTCGGCCGAGATCAGCCCGTCTTCCAGATCGGCGGCCACTGCAGCGCGGTCGCGTGCCAGCGGATCACCCCAGCCGCCGCCGCCCGACAGGCGCACGATCACCACGTCCTCCTTCTGCATGGCAAAGGTGTCATGGCCGGTCAGCGGGATCTCGATCCCGCCGCGCAGTACGACCAGCGTCGACAGCTTGCCCGCGGTGCCGCCCTGTGCGCCGGTGGGCGGCACGACGAAACGGTCGGTATAAAGGCTGAGCACCACGCCATCGGTCAGGATGCGGTATTGCCTGAAGAGGCCAAGCCCGCCGCGCCAGGTGCCGGCGCCCGCCGAATCCTGCCACAGGCCGAACTCCTCCAGCCGGACATGGTCATAGACCTGCTCGATGGATTCGACCGGCGTCAGTTGGCACGATGACATGACGTTGTCGGTGACATGCACCGCGTCATAGCCGTTTCCGGCGCCCCAGCCGCCGCCCAGCACGTCCAGATGGATCGCCATCTTTCCGTCGGGCCGCATCTGGCACAGGAAGAAGCCCGTGGTGGCATTGGCACCCTGGGCCGGGCAGCGTTCGGGCACCACCTTGGACAGCGCCATATGGACGGCATCCAGTGCGCGCAGCCCGGCAAGGCCGCGCGCCCGGACCGGCGCGCCGGGGTGGGGGTTCAAGAGGCAGCCCTTCGGGAAATGCAGCCGGATCGGCCGGTTGCAGCCATCATTGGCGGGCAGCGAGCGGTCGGACAGGATGGTGCGCAGCCCCGACACCGCCGATGCGAAGCTTGAGGCCACCGGCGCGTTGAACATCGCCCGCATCTGCGGATCGGTGCCGGTGAAGTCCATCGCGACCTCATCGCCGGCGACGGTCACCTTCACCGCCACCCGCACCGGCCCAGAACCGCGCCCATCGGTATCCATGAAGGCCTCACCCGTCCAGGATCCGTCGGGTATGGCGGCGATGGCGGCGCGCATCCGGCGCTCGCTGTAGTCCAGCACCTCGGTCATGCCGGCCAGAACCGTCTCGACCCCGAAGCGTTCGACCAGTTGCAACACCCGCTCGCGCCCGACATGGTTCGAGGCGAATTGCGCATCCACATCGCCGCGCCCGATGTCGGGGGTGCGGATATTGGCGAAGATCAGCCGCTCGATCGAACCTCCATACCAGTCACGCTCGACCTCCATCAGCAGGGGCGGAATGATCAGCCCCTCCTGGATCAGCTCTTCCGCGGTGGTGTTCACCCCGGCCGCGCCGCCGCCGATGTCCAGATGGTGCGCGGTGCTGCCGGCCCAGCCCAAGAGGGTGGGGCCATGGAAGATGGGGGTGAAGATGATGATGTCGTTCAGGTGCTGCCCGCCCGAATAGGGGTCGTTCAGGATCAGAGCATGGCCGGGCGTGACCTGCGACAGGTCCAGCTGCTCGGCACAGGCGGCAAAGGACATCGACAGGCCCGCCGTCTGCATCGGCTGCAGCTCGGCCTGGGCGATCAGGCGGCCCTGGGCATCCAGCAGCGCGGTCGAACAATCGCGCGCCTCGCGCACCACGGTGGAGAAGGCCGAGCGGATCAGGTTCAGCGCCATCTCTTCGGCGGCCGATTGCAGGCCGCGGGCGATGATCGTCATCAGGATCGGATCGGTGGCCGCAGCGGGCTGGCCGCCGGCAATGGGAGAGGTCACGGTCATTGGCGCAGGTCCTTCAGCATCAGGTCGCCGGTGGGCAGGCATTCCGCCTGCCAGCCATCGGGCACGAATGTGGTCGAGGTGGGTTCGGCAAGGATCGCCGGCCCGGCAACGCTTGCGCCGGGCTGCAGCGCGTCGCGGGCCATCGAGACGGCGGTCAGCCGCTTGCCGCCAAGGGTGACGGTCACCTCTTCGCGGGCCAGATCCTGGCCTGTGGGAAGCGGCGTCGTCACCGCGCTGCCGCTGGCCTGGGTAAGGCGCAGCCGGTAGGCCACCACCTGTACCGTCAGGGCGGCGCGGGCATAGCCATAGCGGGTGCGGTGCTCGGCCTCGAACATCGCGCGCAGGCTGGCGGCGTCCAGTGTTCGGGGGTCGGCCCAGATCGTCAGTTCGAACGCCTGACCCGCATAGCGCATGTCGATGCCGATGCGCAGGCTGTGGCCCTTTTCGGAAAGCCCGTGCCCGGCGGCGATCTCGGCCGCGCGTGCCGTCAGCCGGGCCAGCCGTTCCGCGTCCAGCGTCCGATCGGACAGGCTGTGCAGGTCGCTTTCGGCGACGTCGATCATCGTCTCGGCAATCAAGAGCCCGAAGGCCGAGGTCAGCCCCGGCGACCAGGGCACCAGCACCTGCCGGATGCCCAGATCCTCGGCCACCATGGCGGTATGGACCGGGCCGCCGCCGCCATAGGCGATCAGCACATAGTCGCGCGGGTCGATCCCCTTCGAGGTCGAGACCTGACGCACCGCGCTGGCGATGTTGCTGTTGGCGATGCGCAGCACCGCATCGGCCGCCGCCGCCGTGCCACCCGGCAGGCCCAGGCTGTCCAGCGCGGCGCGGGCCTTTTCGATATCCAGCGCCATCCGGCCGCCAAAGAAGCGCGAGGGCGGCAGGATCCCGGCGATCACCTGCGCATCGGTCACCGTGGGCCGGATGCCGCCCCGGCCATAGCAGGCCGGGCCGGGCTGGGCGCCGGCGCTTTCCGGCCCCACTGCCAGAAAGCCGCCCGGGTCGATGGCGGCAATCGAGCCGCCGCCCGCGCCGATCGTCTCCATGTCAACTGAGGTGGTGCGCACCGGCAGGCCGTCGACCTTCAGTTCGGGCACCATGGCCGGCACCAGACCGGGCGCGATGGCGATATCGGTCGAGGTGCCGCCCATATCCAGCGTGATCGCATTGCGGATGCCGTTGCGCTCGGCATACCACATGGCCGCGCGCACCCCGGCCGCCGGGCCGGACAGCAGCATCCGCACAGCATTGGCGCCGGCGGCCTGCGCCGGCATCACGCCGCCATTCGACTGCATGATCTGCAAGACGCCGTCATAGCCGCGTTCGGCCAGGCCCTTTTCCAGCCGGCCGACGTAGCTTTCCACTACCGGGCCGACGAAGGCATTCACCACCGTGGTGACGCTACGCTCATATTCGCGGAACTCGGGCGAGACCTCATGGCTGACCGAAACCGCCACATGCGGGGCGCGTTCGCGGATCATCGCGGCCAGCGCCTGTTCATGCGCCGGGTTGCGATAGGCGTGCAGCAGGCAGATCGCGATCCCTTCGACCCCCTGATCCAGGAAGGCCTGGACTTCGCCCCACGCGGCGTCAAGGTCGATGGGCGTCAAAACCGAGCCATCCGCCGCGATGCGCTCCGACACTTCGCGCACCATCGAGCGGCGCACCGGCGGGGCCGAGCGGCGATACTGCATCTCATAGACCACGCCGTTGCGGTCGCCGCGTGCGATGGTGATGATGTCGCGAAACCCCTTTGTCGTCAGCAGGCCCGCCTGCGCGCCGCGCCGCTGGATCAGCGCATTTGTCGCCACGGTCGAGCCGTGGGTGACCCGCGCCACATCGGCCAGCGGGCGCCCGGCCTCCTCGATCACCCGCAGCACCGCCTCCTGGATCGCCGAGGGGGTCGAGGGCGTCTTGCCGGTGTAAAGGCGCCCGTCCGCGCCCGACCAGACAAGATCGGTGAAGGTTCCGCCGATCTCGACCCCGATCCGGTCCCGGGCTGCGGCCGGTGATCTGGCGTCATCAAGTGGTGACATGGCAATACTCTCCTGTTCCGGTCCCGCTGTCGGGCCGGGGGTCCGGTGGCCTTAGGCTGGCCGGGGTTGCTGGGGCGGCGTCCTGCGCCGCGCGGTCTGTGGCGGTCAGGCCGCCAGGGTCACGAATTTCGGCACGGTAAAGGCGTTCAGGGCCTCGGCTCCTCCCTCGCTGCCCTGCCCGGAATCGCCGATGCCGCCAAAGGGCGTTTCGGCAAGGGCAAGCCCGTTGTGATTGATGCTCAGCATGCCGGCGCGCACGCCCTGTTCCAGCGCCTCCACCGTGGCGGTGGCGCGGGTGAAGGCATAGGAGGCCAGGCCCCAGGGCAGGCGGTTTGCCTCGGCGATGGCCTCCTCCAGCGTGCCGAAGCGGTTGATGACGGCGACCGGGCCGAAGGGTTCGGCATTCATGATCCGCGCGCTTGCGGGCACATCGGTCAGGATCGTCGGCTGGAAGAAGAAGCCGTCATTGCCGATCCGGTTGCCGCCCGTGTGCAGCCTGCCGCCGGCGGCAAGGGCATTGGGGATCAGCCGTTCCATCTCGTCGATGCGGCGCGGGTTCGCCAGCGGCCCCATGCCGGTGGCCGGATCCAGCCCGTCGCCAATCGCAAGCGCCCGGGCGCGGTCGCCAAGCCGTTCGGCAAAGCCCTCGGCCAGGCTTTCATGAACCAGAAACCGGGTGGGCGAGGCGCAGACCTGACCCGCGTTCAGGAATTTTGAACCCGCCATCACATCGGCAGCCCGGTCCAGATCGGCATCGGCGGCGATGATCACCGGCGCATGGCCGCCAAGCTCCAGCGTGACGGATTTCAGATACTGCCCCGCCTGCGCCGCGATCAGCCGGCCCACCTGGGTCGAGCCGGTGAAGCTGACCTTGCGGATCACCGGGCTGGCGATCAGATGCGCCGAGATCTCGGCCGGGATGCCGAAGACCAGCCCGACCACGCCGGGCGGAATGCCGGCATCGACAAAGCACTGCACCATGGCCGCGCCCGAGGCCGGGGTTTCTTCCGGCCCCTTGATCAGGATCGAACAGCCCGAGGCCAGCGCCGCGCCCAGCTTGTGGACGATCTGGTTCACCGGGAAGTTCCACGGCGTGAAGGCCGCGACCGGCCCGATGGGGAAGCGCATCACCTTCTGGCTGATGCCCGGCCCGCGCGCCGGGATCAGCCGGCCGTAAAGGCGGCGCGCCTCTTCGGCATACCAGTTGAAATTCTCGACCGCGAAGGCCAGCTCATAGCGCGCCTCGATCAGTCGCTTGCCCTGTTCCAGGGTCAGGATGCGGGCAATGGCCTCTGACCGTTCCGCCAGCAGGGTGGCCGCCTTGCGGATCAAGAGGGCGCGGTCATGGGCCGGGGTGGCGGACCAAATGGCAAAGCCCTTTGCCGCCGCCGCCAGCGCCTCATCCAGATCTGCGGGCTCTGCCCGGGCAACCGAGCCAATGCCATGCCCGGTGGCGGGGTTCAGGACGGGCAGGCCCTCGCCGCCCGCGCCTTTGCGCCAGACCCCGTCGATCAGCAGCAGCGTATCGGGATAGTCAGCCATGGGCGGCCCTTTCGGCGGTGTGACGTGCCTCTTCGGCCGCATCCACGGCGGGAACGGCGGCCAGCAGCGTGCGCGTGTAATCGGATTGCGGCTGGAACAGCACGTCGGCGGTCTTGCCCATCTCGACGATGTCGCCATGGAACATGACCGCGATCTGGTCGGCGATGGACCGGACCACGCCCAGATCATGGCTGATCAGGATATAGGTCAGTCCCTCCTTCTCGCGCAGATCGCGCAAAAGCTCCAGAATGCGCGCCTGAACCGAGACATCCAGCGCCGAGGTCGGCTCGTCCAGCACCAGGATTTCCGGCTCCATCGCCAGGGCACGCGCGATCGAGACGCGCTGCTTCTGCCCGCCCGACAGGCTGCGCGGGGTCTGCGCAAGCGTGCGCCGCGGCAGGGCCACCTTGTCCAGCAGCTCTTCGATGCGGGCGCGGCGCGCCTTGCGGTTGGCCATGCCGCGCAGCTCCAGCGGCAGGCCGATGATCTGTTCCACCGTCTTGCGCGGGTTCAGCGAGGAACCGGGATCCTGGAACACCATCTGGATCTTGTCGCGGAAAAGCGCGCGGTCCTGCGGCCCTGCCTCGTGCAGTTCGCCGATATTGACGTGGAAGGTGCCGGCCGAGGGTTCCAGCAGGCCGGTCAGCACCTGTGCCACCGTGGATTTCCCCGATCCGCTTTCGCCGACGATGGCGAAGGTCTCGCCCTTGCGCACCTCGAAGCTGACGCCCTTGACCGCCTGCTTGGTGCCGAAGTTGCGCACCAGCCGCTCGACCCGCAGCACGGGGCGCGGGCCATCGGGCAGCGGGCGCTCGGGCACCTCGTCATGCATGCGCGGGATCGCCGCTACCAGCCGCTGCGTATAGGCATGCTGCGGCTGATCCAGCAGCGTGCGCGTCTCGTTGGTCTCAATCACCCGGCCGCGCAGCATCACATAGCTGCGGGCGCACAACCAACGCGCCACGCCCAGGTCATGGGTGATGTAAAGGCCGGCAAGCTTCTCGCGCTCGACCAGATCCTGCATCAGCTCGACCGTGCGCTTCTGGACCGTCACGTCCAGCGCGGTGGTCGGCTCGTCCGCGACCATCAGCCGGGGCTTGCCACTCATGGCCAGTGCCAGCAGCACGCGCTGCCGCATCCCGCCCGAAAGCTGCAGCGGATAGCTGTCCAGCACCCGGCGGACCTCGTGGATGTTCACCATGTCCAGAAGGCGCGCGGCATGGTCCAGCGCCTCGCGCCGCTTTGCGCGGGAGCGGCGCTGGATCAGATAGGCCGGAAGGCGCCGCCCGCAGCGGTCCCAGGTGATGAAATCCACCATCTGGCTGCCGATGGTGAAGGACGGGTTCAGCGCCGCCATCGGATCCTGCGGAACATAGGCGATGTAGCGCTTCAGCTCCATCCGCTGGCGGGGCGTGGCGGTCAGCAGATCCTGGCCCAGAAGGCTGGCGGTGCCGGAAACCACCTGCGTCGTGCGGGGCGGCAGGATGCCCAGCACATATTTGGCGGTGACGGTCTTGCCCGATCCGCTTTCGCCGACCAGCCCCACCATCTCGCCGGGGCGCACGGTGATGTCGATGTCATGCAGCACCTGACGGAAGCCGTCCGGCGTGCGGAATCCCAGCCCGAAATCGCGCAGCTGGATCAGCGGTCCGGTCGGATCATCGGTCATATGCGCGCCTGTGCAGAGGAAGAGGTTGGGGCGGAAAGGCAGGCGGCGATGCGCCGCGCCGCCTCGGCTGCGGTCTTTGGCGCCACGGCCAAACAGATGCGGATCAGATCCGCGCCCTCGGGTCCGAAAGCATCTCCGGGGGCGACGCCGACGCCTGTCTCCTCCAGCAGGCGGCGGGCGAAGGTCATGCCATCGCTGATCCGGCCGACATCGGCCATCAGGTAGAAGCCGCCCTCGGGGACCGGCACGGGTTGGCCAATCGCTTCCGACAGCGCGGCCGACATCGCCCCGGCACTGGCCGCCGCTCGCTGGCGCAGCTGACCGATGAAGGCATCGCCACCATCCAGCGCGGCGATGGCCGCATGCTGGATGAAGGTGGCCAGACCGGTGGTGTTGTATTGGCTGAGGTTGTCGAAATGGCGTGCGAAACCCGCCGGGAACACCACCCAGCCCGCGCGCCAGCCGGTCATCGACCAGTTCTTGGAGAAGGTATTGGCCAGGATCAGCCGGTCTTCGGGCGTGCAGATCTGTAGGAAGGACGGCGCCACGCGTCCCGTGGCGGTGAACTGGGCATAGACCTCATCGGCAAGGATCCAGAGGCGGCGCGCGCGGGCGAAATCGCGCAGCGCCAGCATCTGCTCCATCGGCATCACCCAGCCCGTCGGGTTGGAGGGGCTGTTGATCGCGATGGCGGTGGTGCGTGGCGTCACGGCGGCGAAAAGCCGGTCAAGATCCAGCCGGAAGCCGCCCCCGGCCGTGCGGTCGAAGGGCACCGGAACCGGACGGGCGCCGACCAGCCGCACCGCTTCGGCCAGGTTCGGCCAGGCGGGCGAGGGGTAGACCACCTCATCCCCCGGGGCGGTGACGGCCTGCAAGGCCTGCATGATCGCATTCATGCCGCCAACCGTCGGGCAGAAACGGTCCTCGGCGATGTCGATGTCCCAGTGGCGCGCGTGATAGCGCGCCAGCGCCGCACGCAGCCCGGGCAGACCAAGCGCCCAAGTATAGCGCGTCTCGCCCGCCTCCATCGCGGCGATGGCCGCCTTACGGATGAAGTCTGGCGTGGGCAGGTCGGGCTCGCCGACCCAGAGCTTGATCACCTCGGGCCGGTGGCGGGCGGTATCGGCCAGTCCGGTGATGCGGCTGTCTTCGACCTGGGCAAGGCGGGGCGGGACGGGCAGCATGCTCAGACCCCGCCCGTGCAGGGAAGGGCCGGCAGGATCAGCGGCCAGGGATCGGGCAGTTCGGGCACGGCCACTTCGATCACCGTGGGCAGGGCCTGGGCAAAACCCTCGCGCACGGCCTGGCCCAGTTCGCGCTCATCCTCGACCCTGATGCCATGGGCGCCGAAGCTGCGGGCGAAGCGGACGAAATCGGGGTTGACCAGATCGGTGGCGATCACACGGCCGCCATAGGCCTCGCGCTGGATGCGCTGCACATTGCCGAAGCGGCCGTCATTGAACACGATGGTGACAAGGCCGATGCGGTGCTTGACGGCGGTGGCCAGTTCCGTCGCGGTGAACATGAAACCGCCATCGCCGCACAGGGCCAGCACCGGCCGGTCGGGGCAGGCGACCTTGGCGCCAAGCGCGGTGGGAAAGCCGAAGCCCAGCGTGCCCTGATAGCCCGAGGTGATGATCGTGCCGGGGTGGAAGCTGGGGAAGACCGCATTCGCCACATAGCCGATCTGGGTGTATTCGGTGACGAGGATGCCGTTTTCCGGCAGGACGGCCCGCAGGGCGCGGATCAGCGTCATCTGCGGGGCCAGGCTGCGCTCGAATTCCTCATGCATGACGCGGTTGGCCCCGGCGATCGCGGCAGACCCATGGCCTGCATGGGTGCGTGTGGGCAGCAGGGCAGCCAATGCCTCGGTGGCCATCGCCGCATCGGCGCGGATCATCAGATCGGCCATGCGCGCGGCAGGGGCGGATTCGGCATCCAGATCAATCACGATCAGCCGCTGTCCGGCCGGACGCGGCCAGTTCACCAGCGCATGTTTCATGCGGGTGCCGATGGCGATCACCAGATCGGTGGCCGGCCACAGCTCGGCCGCCGCCCGCAGGTTCAGCGCCAGCGGCCCGCTGTCATCCATGATGCCCTTGCCGCGCCCCTGCGCCACCACCGGGATCTGCTGATCCTGGGCGATGCGGCGGATTGCGCGCGCCGCATGGGTCGCCCCCCGCCCGACGAAGATCATCGGGCGCCGCGCCGAGACGATCCATTCGGCAGCCCGGGCGATCAGCCCGGGTTCGGGAGAGATCGGCCGGATTTCCTGCGGCGATGTGGCCGAGGGATGGACGGGGGCGGCCAGCACATCGGGCGGGACCTCGACCGCGACGGGGCCCATGCCGCGCTGGGCCAGCCGCTCGAACGCATCCTCGAC
>Ga0209369_1000520_pt1 | contig 46348 bp, 44 predicted proteins | sample EBPBio142010_DNA_FD_185865 | JGI IMG/M metagenome (GOLD analysis project Ga0209369, IMG submission 185865) | Wastewater treatment Type I Accumulibacter community from EBPR Bioreactor in Madison, WI, USA - Reactor 1_10/4/2010_ DNA (SPAdes)... | ecosystem: Engineered > Bioreactor > EBPR >...
GAGCCGCCGCATGCGCGGGCCACGCTGGCTGCTCATCCAGACCCGCGCGTGCTGCGCATCGTCAATGCCCGCGGCAACAACCTGAAGAACGTGACGGTGGACATCCCGGTCGGGCTCTTCACCTGCGTCACCGGCGTGTCGGGCTCGGGAAAAAGCACGCTGGTCAACGACACGCTGTATGCGGCGGTGGCGCGCAAGCTCTACGGCTCGCATGCCGAGCCGGCGCCGCACGAGCAGATCGAGGGCCTGGACGCCTTTGACAAGGTGATCAATGTCGACCAGAGTCCGATCGGCCGCACGCCGCGCAGCAACCCGGCCACCTACACGGGGCTGTTCACGCCGATGCGCGAGCTGTTCGCCGAGGTGCCGGCGGCGCGCGAGCGCGGCTACGGACCGGGGCGCTTCAGTTTCAACGTGCCGGGCGGCCGCTGCGAGGCCTGCCAGGGCGACGGTGTGATCAAGGTGGAGATGCACTTCCTGCCGGACGTCTACGTGCCCTGCGACACCTGCCACGGCGCGCGCTACAACCGCGAGACGCTGGAGATCCTGTACCGCGGCAAGAACATCACCCAGGTGCTGGACATGACGGTGGAGGACGCGCACGGCTACTTCGCGGCCGTGCCGGCCATCGCGCGCAAGCTGCAGACGCTGCTGGACGTGGGGCTGGGCTACATCAAGCTGGGGCAGAGCGCGACCACGCTGTCCGGCGGCGAGGCGCAGCGCGTCAAGCTGGCACTCGAATTGAGCAAGCGCGACACGGGCCGCACGCTGTACATCCTGGACGAGCCGACCACCGGGCTGCACTTCCACGACACGGCGCAGCTGCTGAAGGTGCTGCACCAGCTGCGCGACGCCGGCAACACCATCGTCGTCATCGAGCACAACCTCGACGTCATCAAGACCGCCGACTGGCTGCTGGACATGGGCCCCGAGGGCGGTGCCGGCGGCGGCGAGCTGCTGGTGGCCGGCACGCCCGAGCAGGTGGCGGCCGACCGGCGCAGCCACACCGGCCGCTTCCTGGCCACGCACCTGCGCGCCTGAGCCCGGCCTACACTGGCCGGGCGCTGGATGCGCGTCAGGAGCGGCCATGGCCCGAATCGTCGTCGACTACTACTTCGCCCCGCAGTCGCCCTGGACCTACCTGGGCCACGCGCGCTTGCAGGCCATCGCGGCCCAGGCGGGCGCCGCGATCCGCGTGCGCCCGGTGAACCTGGGCAAGATCTTCCCGCTGACCGGCGGCCTGCCGCTGCCGCAACGGGCGCCGGCACGCCAGGCCTACCGGCTGGTGGAACTGCGCCGCTGGGCCGACGCGCTGGGGCTGCCGCTGCATCTGCATCCGACCCACTTCCCGGTGCCCGGCGATGCCGCGGCACGGCTGATCCTGGCAGTGGACGCGGCCCAGGGCAGCGACGCGGCGATGGACCTGAGCGGCCGCGTGCTGCGGGCCGTGTGGGCCGAGCAACGCAACATCAACGATGCCGCCACGCTGGCGGCCCTGCTGGCCGAGGCCGGGCTGCCCGCCGAGGCGCTGGCCGCGGCCGACACGCCGCAGGTGCAGCAGCGCTACGAAGAGGCCACCCAGCAGGCGCTGCAGGCCGGCGTGTTCGGCGCGCCCAGCTATGTGGTCGACGGCGAGCTCTTCTGGGGGCAGGACCGCCTGGACTTCCTGGAGCGCCACCTGCAGAAATGAAAAAGGCCGCGGCGGATGCCGCGGCCCTGTCGGTGGGGGCTGACGAATTACTTCAGGTGCGAGCTGACCAGCTTGGTCATCTCGAACATCGACACCTGCGCCTTCTTGAAGATTTCCTTCAGCTTGGCATCGGCATTGATCATCGTCTTCTTCGCCTGGTCCTGCAGGCCGTTCTTCTTGATGTACTCCCACAGCTTCTTGGTGACTTCGGTGCGCGGCATGGCCTTGTCACCGATCACCGCGGCCAGGGCCGCGCTGGGGGTCATCGCCTTCATGAAGGCCGCGCTGGGGGTGCGCTTCTTGGCCGGCGCCTTCTTGGCGGCAGCCTTCTTCGCCGGTGCGGCCTTCTTGGCCGGCGCCTTCTTGGCGGGTGCGGCCTTAGTCGGCGGCTTCTTCGGTGCGGCCTTCTTGGCCGGCGCTTTCTTGGCCGGGGCCTTCTTTGCAGGAGCTTTCTTCGCAGTTGCCATGTGTCATTTCTCCATCTGGTCTAGGGACGTCGGACCGGTTTCCGGTGAGGTCTGATCGACCCTCGTGTGAGACGGATTTCCGGCGCAAACGATGTTAATGCCTGCACGAGGGGCTGAGAAGCGGTTTTGCACCGAGAGGTTGCCATTCCCCGACGGGATGCGCCCCTGTGTGGCGGCGGCGCTATGCTCCGCTGCATGAGACTGCTGATCCGATGGTTGCTGCTGGCCTCGGCGCTGCTGCTGGTGACCCACCTGTACCGCGGCGTCACCGTGACCAGCTTCGGCGAGGCCATGCTCGCCGCCCTGACCATCGGCGCCTTCAACCTGCTGGTGCGGCCGCTGCTCGTGCTGCTGACGCTGCCGGTGACGCTGCTGACACTGGGTCTGTTCCTGTTCGTGATCAACGCGCTGATGTTCTGGTGGGCCGCGTCACTTCTGGACGGCTTCCACGTCAACGGCTTTGGGGCCGCGCTGATCGGATCACTGATCTACAGCCTGTGCTCGGTCGTAATCGACGCGGCCATGCACCGCCTATTTCGCCGGTCCCAATAGCCGGTGCTTGCGAGGCTTCGTTGAATGCCTCGCTACGTCAGTTTCGAGTCCCACTGCCCATCCGGCAAGGCGCTGAGTAGGAGCTGTAGTACCAGAGCCTGCTGATGTCTGTGAGTCTCTAGCGCCAAGAGCGCTCGCTCCCTGAGCTGGTCCGCACGCTCAGCATCACCCAAAGCCGCCACGATCTCCGCGACTCGTGCAAGCGAGGCTGCCAAGTCATCAGCATCGCAGTCCTTCTCTGATGCCGAGAGACAAAGAGCTGCGTCTGCCTCCGCCTCTTCAGGCCTCCCGCTCTTAAATTTGCACCACGCACTGTCGGCATAGAAGCTAACGAGCAGGCGCGTTACGCCTTGAGCGCCGGCGCTCTGTAGGTTTGTCGAGAAGAGGCCAATCGCCTCTTCATAGTGCCCTTGCACCGTCAATAGCTGGGCGCGCAGCAGTGGCACAAACCAAGACAGAGAGGCTGTCCCGATGCCAGTATCGAAGTTGCCCGTAGATTCGGTTTCGAGCATGGCCCGAGCAGCCTGTTCCCGATCCGGGTTACCAAAGGCGTCCTGAAGTCTTGTACCGCTCGCCCTGAACGCCGCCACGTTATGCAACATGGCGCTGATCATCGCGTCGTCCCCCTCGGCCAGCGCGTGCTGGCGCACCGCGGCATACCAGGGTTTGGCCAGATCGAAGCGGCCGGCGTAGTGGAAGGCGTCGGCGATCACCAGGCTGACGCGGGCCCGCGCGGCATGGTGGTCCGGCTGCGCCAGGCGCAGCGCCTCGCCGGCGTACAGCAGCATCGGCTCCATGCGGTTGCTGTTGAACTCGATGTGCGCCAGCCAGGCCGCGCACAGCGGCACCAGCACCGGGTGGTTCATGGCCCGGCTCAGCGCGTGGGCGCGGCGCAGCCGGTCCAGTGCCTTCGGGCCCGGCTCGCCATAGAACTGGATCAGCGCCTCCACCAGGCTGATCCAGGCCGTGACCTCGGCATTCGGCTGCGTGCCGAACTCGCCGCGCACGGCCTTGACCAGGGCCTCGGCTTCGTCCACCTTGCCCTGGCGCGCCAGGTAGATGCCGCGCTGTGCGCGCAGGCAGGCGGCTTCGACCGGATCGCGTGCCGCGGCAATGCGCGAGGCCAGCTGGGTCAGCAGCCGCGAGGCCATCGTTCAGGCGGTCAGGATGCGCAGCGCCTCGGCATAGCGCGCCGCAGTCTCGCGGGCCACGGTCTCGGGCAACGGCGGCGCGGGCGCCTTCTTGTCCCAGGGCTGGCCGTCGATGCGCACGGCTTCCAGCCAGTCGCGCAGGTACTGCTTGTCGAAGCTGGGCGGGTTCTGGCCTTCGCGGTAGCAGTCCAGCGGCCAGAAGCGCGATGAATCCGGCGTCAGTACCTCGTCCATCAGCGTCAGCGTGCCGTCGGCGTCCAGCCCGAACTCGAACTTGGTGTCGGCAATGATGATGCCGCGCGCCAGCGCATGGGCGGCGGCCTCGCGGTACAGCCGCAGCGAGACCTCGCGCACCCGCTCGGCCAGGTCGGCGCCGACGATGCGCTGCATCTGCGCGAAATCGATGTTCTCGTCGTGCGCGCCGGCCTCGGCCTTGGTGGCCGGCGTGAAGATCGGCTCCGGCAGGCGCGAGGCATTGCGCAGCCCCGCCGGCAGGGCGACACCGCAGACGGTGCCGCTGCGCTGGTACTCGGCCCAGCCCGAGCCGGCCAGGTAGCCACGCACCACCGCTTCCACCGGCAGCGGCTTCAGCCGCCGCACCAGCATCGAGCGGCCTTCGACCATCGGCCGCTCGTCGGCGGCCACCACGCTGGCCGGGTCTTCACCGCTCAGGTGGTGGGGCACCACGTGGCACAGCTTGGCGAACCAGAACAGCGCCATGCGCGTCAGCAGCCGGCCCTTGCCGGGAATGGGCTGGCCCATCACCACGTCGAAGGCCGAGATGCGGTCGCTGGCCACCATCAGCAGCCGGTCGCTGCCGACGGCATAGTTGTCGCGCACCTTGCCGCGGGCCAGCAGCGGCAGTGAATGCAGCCGGCTTTCGAAGACGGCGTCGGGTGGGTTCGGGGTGTCGGGCATGGCGGGCAGGGGTGGCGGCACCGGCTGGCATTGTGCCTGCGGCCCCTGCGCCGCCAGCCCTCAGGGCCCGCCGCGGCCGCGCAACTCGGCGGCCAGCTCGCGGCGCTGCGCTTCCAGCTGACGCAGCCGGGCGTCGATGACCGAGGCCTCGATGAAGTCGTTGGCCGCGCCGCTGCGCACCAGCGCCTGCGCGGCGCGCAGGCGGTCGACGGCGCCGGTCAGGTCGCCGAGCGCGGCTCGGGCCTCGGCCTGCGCCCGCATGGCGCGCAGCCGTTGGCCCAGCGCCTCTTCGCCCTGGGCCAGCATGCCCCAGGCCAGCGGGTCGTTCGGGTGCAGCGAAAGCCAGCTCTGCAGCGCGGCATTGCTGTCGCGCAGCGCCTTGTAGCCCGGGTCCTGGTCGGTGCAGGCCGGGCCGGGCGCGCCGCAGCGCGCGCCGCCGGCCGGCGGCTGGTTCCACAGGCCCAGCGCCACCTGGCCGCGCAGCAGCAGGGTCCAGCGCGACGGCGGCTGCAGCATCGGCGCGTCGAGCAGGCGCATTGCCGATGCCGGATCACCGCGCTGCAGCACCACCTGGGCCTGCAGCTGGCGCAGCGCACGCTCGGCAGCCGGGTCGGCCGAGCTGCGGGCCTGCAGCAGCTGCTGGGCCCGCGTGACGGCGGTGTCGGCACCGGGTGCATCGCCCATCAGCAGCATGGCCAGCGCGCCGCCGTACAGCGCGGCGATGCGCTCGTCGGGCGGCAGTGGGTTGGGGCCAGGGGCCTCGGCGCCCAACGCGCGCTGCTGCTGGCGGCGCAGGCCATCGGCGCTGCCGTCCATCAGTACACGGGCGCGCGCGCCCATCAGGCCGTGTTCCAGGTTGTGTGCGGGCGGCGTGGCGCCGGTCAGCGCAATGCGCGCGCGGGCTTCGCTGATGCGTTCCACGGTCAACGGGTGGCTGCGCAGGTAGGGGAAGCTGCCGCTGTCGTTGAGCCGGTTGGCGTTTTCCAGCTTCTCGAACATGGCCGACATGCCGGCCGGCGAATAGCCGGCTTCGGTCAGCACGCCAAAGCCCACGCGATCGGCCTCGCGCTCCATGTCGCGCGAGTAGTTCAGCTGGCCCTGCACCGCGGCGGCCTGCGAGCCGACCACCGCGGCCTGCACGCCTTCGCTGCTGCCGGCGCGGCTGGCGGCCAGCACGCCGAGGATCATGCCGGCCAGGCTGAGCAGGGTGGTGCGCTGGCTGTTGACGATGCCGCGCGCAATGTGGCGCTGGGTGACGTGCGTGAGCTCGTGCGCGAGCACGGCGGCCAGTTCGTCGCTGGACGCCGTCAGCGCGATCAGGCCCAGGTGCACGCCGATGAAGCCGCCGGGCAACGCGAAGGCATTGACGCTGCGGTCGCGCACCAGGAAGACCTCCCAGGCCAGCAGGCGCGCAGTGTCGGGCGTGATCTCGCCACGCTGCTGCGCGGCCTGCACCAGCGGCTGCCAGACACGCTGCAGGTAGTCGAGCAGGGCCGGGTCGTCCAGGTAGGCCGGATCGCGCCGGATCTCGCGCATGATCTGCTCGCCCAGCGTGCGCTCGGTGCTGAGGCTGAATTCGTCGCCGGCCGCCTCGCCCAGGGCCGGCAGACGCACCTGGGCCACCGCCGTCTGCAGCGGCAGGCCGGCGCACAGCACGCCGGCCAGGAACAGGGCACGGGCGCGCGCCGAAGGAGAGCGGGGCTTGAAGAACATCGCGAAGCGGCCGTGCCGGCCAGGGGCGGACGGACCGCCCTCGCTATCATGACACCGCCAGGTTAAGAAACGTCTCCATTGGACACCGCTGCGCCCATGAGTTCCCCGCTGACGCATTTCGACGCCCAGGGCCAGGCCCACATGGTCGATGTGGCGGCCAAGGACGTGACGCACCGCGTGGCGCGCGCCGCCGGCGTGATCCGCATGCAGCCGGCCACGCTGGCGCTGATCAGCACCGGCAGCGCCAAGAAGGGCGACGTGCTGGGCATTGCGCGCATCGCCGCCATCCAGGGCGCCAAGCGCACGGCCGACCTGGTGCCGCTGTGCCACCCGCTGCCGATCACCCGCGTGGCGGTGGAGTTCGAGCTGGACACCGAAGCCTCGCTGGTGCGCTGCACCGCGCAGGTCGAGACGCTGGGCCGCACGGGGGTGGAGATGGAAGCGCTGACCGCCGTGCAGGTGGGCCTGCTGACCATCTACGACATGTGCAAGGCCGCCGACCGCGGCATGGTCATGAGCGACATCCGGCTGCTGCAGAAGAGCGGCGGCCGCTCCGGCGAATGGGTGGCCGCATGACGGCCGCTACCTGACGAAATCGCGCCAGCCCAGCGTCTGCGAAGGCGCTTCGCACTGGAAGGGCAACGGTGCACCCGGCACGGGGTCGTCGCAGGGCTCGAAGAACTCGTCGGCTTGCGGGCTGCGGAACTCGCGCAGTCGCTGCGCCAGGTGGCGCGCCTTGTCGTGCTCGCCGGAGCGTTCGAGCGCGCGCGCCCAGGCCATCATCAGCCGCGCATCCAGCAGGTAGTGCGGCGCATCGGCAAAGGCCGGATCGCTGGCGGGCAGACGGTCGTCGATGGTGACGGCGGCATAGCTGGCGTGGTGCGAGAACAGCCAGCTGCGCTGGCCGTCGGCGATGCGCTGGGCCAGCGGCGTGCCGTCGCGCGGCGCCGCGAAGATCATGGCCACGCGCGCATAGTCGACCAGCGACAACGCGCCGCCGATGGCCAGCACCACCCCGGCCACGAACAGCGGCCGGGTCGGCGTAGCGGCCGCCACCGGCGCCGCGGCCTCGGCCCCAGCCGGACGCCCCAGGCCATAGCCCAGCAGCCATGCCGTCGGCAGCAGGAAGTAGGCGTACCACAGCGGGTACTCCAGCTGGCTGTGCAGCGCGATCAGCAACAGCATCATCCACGCCGTGCGGCGCATGACCGCCGCCGGCGGCGCGGCCTGGCCCGAGCGCTGCCACACCTGCCAAAGCGCGACCACCAAGAGGCCAATCACCAACGCGGCCAGCGGCAGGCCCAGTTCCACCGCCAGCTGCAGCAGCAGGTTGTGCGTGTGGTCGAAGAAGGCCACCGGCCGGCCGGGGAAGGGCGTCAGCGTCCAGGCCAGGTTGAACTCGCCCAGGCCCACGCCGGTCCACGGCTGCTGGCGGATGAGCGCCAGCGCGTTGGCCCAGATGCCGAAGCGCGAGCCGGACAGGTCGGCCTCGGCCAGGCGGGCTTCGCCACCGAAGGCATGGCGGCTGACCTCGGCCCATGCGGCCAGGCCCAGCCAGGCCAGCAGGTACAGCAGCGGGGACAGCAGCAACAGCAGGCGCGTGCGGCCCGACAGGCGCCGATCGAACAGGCCCCACAGCACGAGCAGGCCGATGCCGAGGACGCCCGTGCGCGATGCGGTCAGCACCACGCCCAGCACCAGCAGCGCGAAGAGTGCGGCGCCGAGGCCGCGGCGCAGCCGGCCCAGCTCGATCAGCGGTACCAGTGCCATCGCCGACCAGAGCAGCAGGCTGCTCAGATGGTTGGGCTGGCGCAAGTTGCCCACGGCGCGGCCGGGCAGGCCGGAGCGGGCGATCCAGTCGCCATCGGGCAGCGACGGCGCGAACACCTGCACGGCGCCGATCAGCGCACTGAGCACGCCGGCCAGCACCCAGCCGGCGAAGAACATCAGGCCAAGCGGCACGGCCTGCGCGCCCGCGCCGACCGCCGCGCCGCTGAGCAGCAGCAGGCCGGCCACCAGCAGCAGGCCCAGCGAAGAAAGCGCCAAGCCGGAAGGCAAGGCACCCGGCCCCCAGGACCACAGCGCCGCCAGACACAGCAGCCCCAGGGCGGCCGCGGGCAAGGCGGCGTCGCGCAGCGCCCGGGCCATGGGCGGGCGCTCGTCGAAGCACAGCGCGGCCACTGCCACAAAGCCGCCCCACAGCGCCAGGGCCAGGGCCTGGTTCAGGTAGGTGGGCGAGGGAGAGACGTTGAAGGCCAGCAGTGCGGGGCCGGTGGCGGCGGCCGCTGCGGCCGCCAGCATCAGCCGGGCATGGCGCATGGGCGCAATGATCCCATCCCGGGCTAGAACCAGCCGTGCGACCAGAATCGCGGGTTGGACAGCAGGTTCGGCACCTGCTCGCGTGCCTGGCGCAGGTACTCCGGTAGCGCTGCAAGCTCGGGCCAGACGCTCCAACACAGCCAGACCTGAGAAGCTAGCAGAAGCCAGGCCGGCGCCTGCCGCCAGATGCCCCGGTGAACCACGTTCGCTACCTGCGGTGCGGATTGCGCTCGATACCAGGCCCAGGCCCAGCCGACGGTGAATGCGATCCAGACCTGCGACACCGGCATCACGAAGTTGCCGGAGAACAGGCCGTCGATGGCCGCAGCGATGCAGGCCATCTGCAGACCGATGCCAACATCGCGCGACGTTGTATCGGTGCAGTCGACGATGCGCTGGTGGAAACGCCGCATCGCCATGGCAGCCAGGAGCAAACTCAGCAGCAGGGCCGGCAGCCCCCATTCGGCCGCCACTTGCAGGTAGATGTTGTGCGGATGGGCCGCCTCCGGGTTGGGATGGTGCGCATAGTGCATCGGCCCGACGCCCAGCCAGGGCGACTGGCCGATCTGCGAAAGGGCTAGCTGCCAGAGGTACAGGCGGGCCTCGACACTGCCCAGGCGCGAGCCATAGTAGGTGTCGCTTAACACTGGCGCCACGCCGGTGAACCAGGGCAACAACAGGAAGAAGCCCGCGAACAGGACCAGGCCGAGTACCAGCGCACGCAGCAGGTTGCCGAGCAGCCGAGCCGCAGCGCGGCCATGCAATACGCCGACCAGCACAGCCGCCATCGCGATGCCCAGCAGCGTGGCTCGGCCAGCCACGGCCAGCAGCAGCGCAAAGCCGCCGCCTGCAGCAAACCAGCCGAGGCGCGATGCCAGCGAGGCCTTCGGCAGCACGGTGATCGCCAGCACGCTCAGCGGCAGCGCGACGCTCTGCACATGGTTGTAGAAGCGATAGTTGTCGTAGCCGATGAACATTTCGGCCCGATCGATGCCCTGGCCGCCGAGGAAGCTGAGGCTGTGCACCAGCAACACCAAGGCCACGTAGAGCGCGCTGGCCGCGGCGATCAGGAGGCAGGGGCCCCGACTCACGTCAAACTGCCGACCAATCATCGCCGCCAACGCTCCTAGTCCAGCCAAGTGGGCCAATTCGCGCACTGCCATGGCCGGCACGGCCGAGTGCACGCTGCTGGCCATAGCCAGCACGAGCACCGCTGCTGCCACGACAATGCCTTGTCGATCGCACAGCCGCCCCTTCACAGGCTCCGGCTTCCAGTTCAGGATCAGTGCACAGATCAAGCCCAGCAGCAATTGCGCGGCGCGCGCCATGTCATGGCCGCCAACGTGATCGAACAGGACCCCCAACTGCGGCAGTAGCAGCAGATAGGCAGCGACCGGGAGGAACAGTCCAGGCATCCTGATTGGCGTTGGAATGCAGGCCCCACATGAAAATGGGGCCCTAAGGCCCCATTGAGTGCTGTGCAGATACCGTGATCAGGTGCCAGCAGCGGTGCGGCAGGAGGCCGGCAGGTACTTGGTCGGCATGTTGCCAACAGGTGCGCAGGTCCACTGCACGACACCCGTGGTGGTATTGCCCGTCGCGGTCAGCACGACACCCTGGGATGCGGTCACGCCGCCACCCACGCCCGTCGTGGCCAACGCAGTCACAGTAGCCACCGTGTCGCTGGTACGGCCGTAGGTAACCGAAGTCACCAAACGGGTAGCGGTGTCGGCCACAGCCGGCAGACCGGCAGCAGCTTGATCCGCCGGCATCACACCCGAAGACTGGAAGGTCTCGGCGATCGCCGCCTTCGGGCCCGACGCGGCGAGCACGACTTCGGACATCTTGGCGCGGACCGTGTAGTCCTGGTAAGCAGGCAGCGCCACGGCCGCCAGAATGCCGATGATCGCCACGACGATCATCAGTTCGATCAGGGTAAAGCCCTTTTGGACACGTTTCTTCATTGCAAAACTCCTAACGGGGTTGGGACAAGGGACATCCCCACGATTGCAGGGGCCGTGCCAGGCCCGAAAAGGGGAAAAACGGGCCGCCGGGTGTGCACTGTTCACGTTCGCCGACGCGAACTGTCATTTTGGTAACCGCGCCACCGTCCCGCTTGGGCCCAAGCTGACGTTTTTGGTCAGTGCGGCCCTGGTGCGTCAAACCGCGCCCACGCTCATGCGCTGGCCGCTGTGCAGCGCCTGCACGGCATGCGTACCGCCCTGGGCGGCGATCTCCGACATCACCGCCTCCAGTTCGCCCGGCTTGATGTGCGTGATGTAGATCTGCGCCGGCTGCTGCAGCTGGACCAGCTCGTCGCGCAGCAGCGACGGGCACAGATGTCGGCTGATGCGCGCCAGCGCCAGCTCGTCGTCGCCGAAGGCCGTTTCGATGACCAGCGTGTGCACGCGCATCGTGGCCAGCCGCGCCCACAGGGCCGGGTTCGGGCCGGTGTCGCCGCTGAAGACCCACGCGCCAACTTCCAGCGCGCGCGTGTCCTGCACCGCAAAGCCGACGGCGGGCACGGTGTGCACCGCGGGCAGCACCTCGATGCGCCGGGCGCCGAACTCCAGCACCTCGCCGATGGTCACCGGCACGAAGCGCAGCACCGGGTTCTGAGCATCGGGCAGCCGGGTGAAGTCCGGCCAGATCACGCCGTTGAACAGATGGCTGCGCAGCGCGTCCAGCGTCTGCGGCAGCGCATGCACGCCGATCGGCGGGCGGCCCATGGCGCTGCGCCGCCGTGCCACGCTGTCGGCCAGCAGGCCCACGGACAGCACATGGTCGAGGTGCGAATGGCTCAGCAGGATCTGGTCGATGCGCGCCAGCTCGTCCAGGCTCAGGTCGCCGACGCCGGTGCCCGCGTCGATCAGCACGTCGTCGTCGAGCAGGAAAGAGGTGGTCCGGTTACCGGCGGCTATGGAACCGGAGCAACCCAGAACGCGGATCTGCATGAAGTGGTGGCGCCTTGCGGCGGCCGGTGGCCGCTGTGCAGCGATGGTGGCCTGCAGTGGCCGGCGGCGCAAGGCAAGGATGCCGAGAAAGCGCCGGCCCGGGTCGACCCGGGCGGGGCAGTGCGCGGCTGCGTGACTTCCGCCACGCCGGCGCGCAGGGGTGGGCTCAGCTCTGGATGAACTGCATCTGCGTGCCGGCGAGCTCGATCACGTCGCCATGCCGCAGCGGCACCGATTCGCCGGACAGCGGCATGCCGTTGACCACCGGCCGGCTGCTGCCTTCGACATGGGCGAACACGTAGCCCGAGGGCCGCCGCGTGATCGAGGCCACCTGCACGCCGGGCTTGCCGACGGTGGTGACCACCTTGGTCAGCGTCACCTCGCGGCCGGAGGCGGCGCCGTTCAGCACCTTGATCGACGCCGGGTTGCCGGTCGACGGCCCCAGGCCGCCAAAGCCGGACTGCGGCGGCAGCGTCGGGCTGAAGGCATGCGCCGCGGCGGGCGTGCTGCCCGGCCGCATGATCATCGTCTTCTCGTAGTCGGCGCTGTCGTCGGTCAGGTACTTGATCTTGTACTTGCCGATCTCGACAGTGTCGTTGTGGGCCAGCAACTGCTTCTTGATGGCCTTGCCGTTGATGTAGGTGCCGTTGGTGCTGTTCAGGTCTTCGATGAAGACGTCGTTGCCCACCATCTGCAGCACAGCATGCTCACCGCTGACCGCCAGGTTGTCGATGACCATGTCGTTGTACGGCCGCCGGCCCAGCGTGGTCTTGTCCTTGGTGATCTGGACTTCCTTGATGACCACACCGTCGAGCGATACGACCAGCTTGCCCATGCGCGTCCTCTTGTTTGCACCCGGCTCGCCGGCCTCTAGCGGCGGAACGGCCACCAGGAGCGCATCGCCGATGGCGTGCCCCCGGACGCCCTGGCCAGGATCAGGGAGATATTATCCTTTCCCCCTGCGTCGTTGGCGGCTTCGATCAGCGCCGCGCCGGCGCTGGCCAGTGATTCGTGCATCTGCAACACTTGGGCGATGCTGGCGTCGTCCAGCATGTCCGACAGGCCGTCCGAGCACAGCAGGTACAGGTCGCCAGGCTGCACCTCGTGCAGATGGGTTTCCAGCAGCACCGTGTCCTCGACGCCCACTGCCCGCGTGACCAGGTTCTTGTTGGCCGAGAAGGCCGCCTGCTCGGGTGTGATCAGGCCGGCATCGATCTGCTCCTGCAGCAGCGAATGGTCGCGTGTGATCTGCTGCAGCCGCCCGCCGCGCAGCCGGTAGGCCCGCGAATCGCCCACGTGGCCGACCAGCAGTCGCAGTTCGCGGAACACCGCCACCACCAGCGTCGTGCCCATGCCGGCGTATTGCGGGTTGGCATTGGCGGCGTTGAAGATGGCGCGGTTGGCGTTGTCCACGCAGATGTCCATCGCGCGGCGCACCTCGGTGTCGGTGGCATTGGCGCTGGCCTCGCGCAGCCAGCGGCCGAGTTCGGTGCGGATGAAGCTGGTGGCCATGCTGCTGGCCACCTCGCCGGCGTTGTAGCCGCCCATGCCGTCGGCCAGCACGGCCAGCGACACACCTTCGTCGAGGCTCACCGAGTCCTCGTTGTTGGTACGGGCGCGCCCGGTGTCGACGGCTTCAAAAAACTCGAAGGTCATGGGCTGGCGCAGGCGGCGGTGCAGCGGTTCGGCAGGGCGGTCATTTTGCCTGCGAAAGCGCCCGTTCCAGGGGCCGGCAAACGTGCAGCATCACGCGTCTCAGGCGCCGGCGACGGCCGGTGCGGCCAGCCGTTCCAGCGCCTCGGCCACCTGCAGGGCGTCGGCCGGCCGGGCCGCGGGCTGCACGCTTAGCAGCCGGGCCACCAGCGCGGCCAGCGCCGGCGGCAGCTCGGGCCGCAGGCTGCGCAGGTCGGGTGCCGGCTCGCGCGCCACCGCCCGCAACAGCTCGCCCAGCGAGTGGTGCTCGTGCGGCAGTCGCCCGGTCAGCAGCTGGAACAGCAGCACCCCCAGCGCATACAGGTCGCTGCGGGCGTCGGCCTCGGCACCGGCCAGCTGCTCCGGCGCCATGTACCAGGGCGTGCCCAGCACGACGCCGGTGCGCGTGCGACTCAGGTCGGCCAGCTGCGCCAGGCCGAAATCGGTGAGCTTCAGCCGCCCCGAGGCCAGGTCGATCATCACGTTGGCGGGCTTGATGTCGCGGTGCACCACGCCCTGCGCATGCGCATGGGCCAGGGCCCGCGCCAGCCGGGCGCCAATCTGCAGCACCAGCGGCTCGGGCAGCAGCCGCGGCCGGCGGGTGTAGCGGCCCAGCTCGCAGCCGCTCAGCAACTCCATCGCCATCCAGGCATGGCCGCCGGCCTCGCCGGCGTCGAAGACCTGCACGATGTCCGGATGCGACAAGCGGCGGGCGGCCTCGGCCTCGCCCAGGAAGCGCTGCTTCAGCTGGCGGTGCTCGTCTTCGCTCAGGTCCGCGCCGAGCGCCATCGACTTCAGGGCCACCGGCTGGCCGCTACGCCCATCGACGGCCAGGTGCACCACGCCCATCGAGCCACGGCCCAGCTCCCGCCGCAGCCGGTAGGGGCCGAGCCTGGAATCCGGGGAAAGCTGCATCGTCGGCGGGCCTCGGGCGAAGCCGAGGACCTTAGCACGCGGTGCAGCGCCGCCCGCCGAGGCGGGCGGTGATAGTTGGCAGCGGAGCCGGGGCGCCTTAGAGGCCGATGGCCTTCTTCAGCAGGCGGCCCATTTCCGATGGATTGCGGGTGACGATGAAGCCACACTCTTCCATCACCGCCAGCTTGGCTTCGGCCGTGTCGGCACCGCCACTGATCAGCGCGCCGGCATGGCCCATGCGCTTGCCCGGCGGCGCGGTGACGCCGGCGATGAAGCCGACGACCGGCTTCTTCATGTTCGCCTTGCACCAACGCGCAGCCTCGGCTTCGTCGGGGCCGCCGATCTCGCCGATCATGATCACCGCGTCGGTGTCCGGGTCGTCGTTGAACAGCCGCATCACGTCGATGTGCTTCAGGCCGTTGATCGGGTCACCGCCGATGCCCACCGCGCTGCTCTGGCCAATGCCCAGTTCGGTGAGCTGAGCCACCGCCTCGTAGGTCAGCGTGCCGGAGCGGCTGACCACGCCGACGCGGCCCTTCTTGTGGATGTGGCCCGGCATGATGCCGATCTTGATCTCTTCCGGCGTGATCGTGCCCGGGCAGTTGGGGCCCAGCAGCAGCGTCTTCTTGCCGCCGGCGGCCTCCTTGGCCTTCATCTTGTTGCGCACCTCGAGCATGTCGCGGATGGGGATGCCTTCGGTGATGCAGATGGCCAGATCCAGGTCGGCCTCCACCGCCTCCCAGATGGCGGCGGCGGCGCCCGGCGGCGGCACGTAGATCACGCTGACGCTGGCGCCGGTCTGCGCCTTGGCGTCCTTGACACTGGCGTAGATCGGGATGCCTTCGAAATCCTCGCCGGCCTTCTTTGGGTTGACGCCGGCGACGAAGCAGTTCTTGCCGTTGGCATAGGCCACGCACATGCGCGTGTGGAACTGGCCGGTCTTGCCGGTGATGCCCTGCGTGATGACGCGGGTGTCCTTGTTGATCAGGATGCTCATGTGTTCCTCACTTCACCGCCGCGACGATCTTGGTGGCCGCCTCGGCCATGGTGTCTGCCGAGATGATCGGCAGGCCGCTGTCCTTGAGCATCTTCTTGCCCAGGTCTTCGTTGGTGCCCTTCATGCGCACCACCAGCGGCACGCTCAGATTCACCGCCTTGCAGGCCGCGATCACGCCTTCGGCGATGGTGTCGCACTTCATGATGCCGCCGAAGATGTTGACCAGGATGCCCTTGACGTTCTCGTTCTTCAGCATGATCTTGAAGGCCTCGGTCACCTTCTCGGCCGTGGCGCCGCCGCCGACGTCCAGGAAGTTGGCCGGCGCGCCGCCGAAGAGCTTGATGGTGTCCATCGTCGCCATCGCCAGGCCGGCGCCGTTGACCAGGCAGCCGATGTTGCCGTCCAGGCTGATGTAGCTGAGGTCGAACTTACTGGCCTCGACCTCAGCCGGGTCTTCCTCGTCCAGGTCGCGGTAGGCGACGATCTCGGGGTGACGGTACAGCGCGTTGCTGTCGAAGTTGAACTTCGCGTCCAGCGCCTTGATGTGGCCGTTGCCTTCCAGAATCAGCGGGTTGATCTCGGCCAGGCTGGCGTCGGTGTCCATGTAGGTCTTGTAGAGCTTCTGGAAGACCTCGATGGCCTGGGCGCGGCTGCCGGCCGGCACGCCGATGCCGTCGGCCAGCTCGCCCGCCTGCGCGTCGGTCAGGCCCACCGCGGGTTCGACGAAGACCTTGATGATCTTCTCGGGCGTGTGGTGCGCCACTTCCTCGATGTCCATGCCGCCTTCGCTGCTGGCCATCATCGCCACCTTCTGCGTGGCCCGGTCGGTCAGCGCGGCAGCGTAGTACTCCTTCTTGATGTCGGCGCCCTCTTCGATGAGCAGGCGGCGCACCTTCTGGCCCTCGGGCCCGGTCTGGTGCGTCTTCAGCTGCATGCCGAGGATCTCGCCGGCGAGCTTCTTCACCTCGTCGAGCGAGCGCGCCAGCTTGACGCCGCCGCCCTTGCCGCGACCGCCGGCGTGGATCTGCGCCTTGACCACCCACACCGCGCCGCCGAGCTTCTGCGCGGCTTCGGTCGCCTCGAGCACGGTGAAGGCCGGGTAGCCGCGCGGCACGGGCACGCCGAAGTTGCGAAGGATCTCCTTGCCTTGGTATTCGTGGATCTTCATGGGTAGGGCTCGCGCTGGAGTGATGTGGGGCCGGCAGGCCGCGGGGGAGATGATCGGCGGCCCGCCTTGCAGCTTCCTGAATCTGCCGCGTGGGCCGAGGCGGGCGGGCGACGCACGCAGCCGCCCGGCCCGGTGCGGGCGCACTTTAGCACGCACCCTTGCCGGCGCCGGCACTCAGGCCGGTGCCTCGCCCGGGTCGGCCTCGTCCGGGCCGGACGCCGCGCCGAGCACCTTGCGGATCACGTCGCCGGCAAAGCCGCGGCCAGCCAGAAAGCGCATCTGCCGGGCCCGCTCGCGGGCGTCGGCCGGCGGGCGGCCGAAGCGGCGCTGCCACAGCTGCGCCGCGCGTTCGAGTTCGCTGTCGCGCAGCTGCTGCAACGGCTGCGCCGCCAGTTTCAGCCCGTGCCGGGCCAGCTCGGCCTGGATGCGGCGGGCGCCCTGGCCGGCGGCGCGCACGCGCAGGCGGCTGTCGGCAAAGCGCTGGTCACTCAGCAGGTCCTTGGCCTGCAGGGCGTCGAGCACGCGCTCGACCTCGGCGCCCAGGGCCTCGGCCGACGCAGCTGCAGGCTCGGATTCGCCTTCGGCCTGGCGCTGCGCGGCGCGCAGCAGTTTCTGGCGCAGCTCGGCACGGCTGTGCTCGCGCTGCGCCAGCCAGGCCACGGCCCGCGCCTGCAGGCTGGGTGGCGGCCGCTTCACGGCGCGGTGGGCGGGCCGCTCAGTCGGCCGCGGCCTTGTCCACCGGGATCAGCGGCACGCCCATCGCCTCGCGCACCTTGTTCTCGATCTCGATGGCCAGGTCGGCGTTCTCGCGCAGGAACTCGCGGGCGTTGTCCTTGCCCTGGCCGATCTTCTCGCCGTTGTAGGCATACCAGGCGCCGGACTTGTCGAGGATGCGCGCCTCGACGCCCATGTCGATGATCTCACCCTCGCGGCTGATGCCTTCGCCGTAGAGGATGTCGAACTCGGCGGTCTTGAAGGGTGGCGCCACCTTGTTCTTGACGATCTTGACCTTGGTCTCGCTGCCGATGACCTCGTCGCCCTTCTTGATGCTGCCGGTGCGGCGGATGTCCAGGCGCACCGAGGCGTAGAACTTCAGCGCGTTGCCGCCAGTGGTGGTCTCGGGGTTGCCGAACATCACGCCGATCTTCATGCGGATTTGGTTGATGAAGATGACCATGGTGTTGGTCTTGTTGATGGTGGCGGTGAGCTTGCGCAGCGCCTGGCTCATCAACCGGGCCTGCAGGCCGGGCAGGGAGTCGCCCATCTCGCCTTCGAGCTCGGCCTTGGGCGTGAGCGCGGCCACCGAGTCGACGACGATCAGGTCCACCGAGCCGGAGCGCACCAGCGCATCGACGATCTCCAGCGCCTGCTCGCCGGTGTCGGGCTGGCTGATCAGCAGCTCTTGCAGGTTGACGCCGAGCTTCTGCGCGTATTGCGTGTCCAGCGCGTGCTCGGCATCGATGAAGGCGCAGACGCCGGAGAGCTTCTGCATCTCGGCGATGACCTGCAGCGTCAGCGTCGTCTTGCCCGAGGACTCCGGGCCGTAGATCTCGACCACCCGGCCGCGCGGCAGGCCGCCGACGCCCAGCGCGATGTCCAGGCCCAGGCTGCCCGTGGAGACGACCTGGATGTCGTGCGCGACCTCGCCGTCGCCCAGGCGCATGATCGAGCCCTTGCCGAACTGCTTTTCGATCTGCGACAGCGCGGCCTGCAGTGCCTTGGCCTTCTCGGTGTTCAATGCCTTCACGGGTGCGTCCATGTGCGTCCTCCTGGGATGGGGCGCATTATGGCGACACGCTGGATGTTTGTACAGTGGATTTCTGGGGGGCCGGCGCCGCAGTTGACGCCGATCACGCCGCGGGCCGGAGGCGGCTGCCTAGAATCCGGCCCCAAATCGCGGCGCAGCGCGACGACAAGGAGACAAGCATGCGCATTCTCATCGCAGAAGACGATCAGGTGCTCGCCGACGGCCTGTTGCGCTCGCTGCGCTCGGCCGGTTATGCGGCCGACCAGGTCGGCAGCGGCTCCGAGGCCGATGCCGCGCTGGCCGACCACGAGTTCGACTGCGTCATCCTCGACCTGGGCCTGCCCAAGATGCACGGCCTGGAGGTGTTGCGCAAGCTGCGCGCACGCGGCTCGTCGGTGCCGGTGCTGATCCTCACCGCGGCCGACAGCGTGGAGCAGCGCGTCAAGGGCCTGGACCTTGGCGCCGACGACTACATGGCCAAGCCCTTTTCACTGCAGGAGCTCGAGGCGCGCGTGAGGGCGCTGACGCGGCGCGGCCTGGGCAGCGCCTCGACGATCATCAAGCACGGGCCGCTGAGCTTCGACGCCACCGGCCGGGTGGCCTACATCAACGACCAGATGATCGAGCTGTCGGCCCGCGAGCTGTCGCTGCTGGAAGTGCTGCTGCAGCGCGCCGGCCGCCTGGTCAGCAAGGACCAGCTGGTCGAGCGTCTGTGCGAATGGGGCGAAGAGGTCAGCAACAACGCCATCGAGGTGTACATCCACCGCCTGCGCAAGAAGATCGAGCAGGGCCCGATCCGCATCGCCACCGTGCGCGGCCTGGGCTACTGCCTGGAAAAGATCGCCGCTTGAGCCTGCCGGCGCCCCCCGCATGATGCGGCTGCCCGCCGCGATGACCTCGTCGAGCGAGGCGCACTCGCTGTTCGGCGAGATCCTGGACTGGATGCTCGCGCCGCTGCTGCTGCTGTGGCCGATGAGCATCTTCCTCACCTACCTGGTGGCCCAGGGCATTGCCGACAAGCCCTACGACCGCGAGCTGGGCGTGGTGGTGCAGGCGATCGCGCAGCAGGCCCGCCTGGAGCGCGTGCCGGCCGGCGAGCCGCCGCAGGTGCGGCTGATCCTGCCCGGCATCGCCACCGAGCTGCTGCGCGCCGATGCCGAGAGCAGCGTGTACTACCAGGTGCTGGGCCCGCGCGGCGAGTTCGTCGCCGGCGACGCCGGCCTGCCGGTGCCGGAGGAAACCGCGCGCCGCGTCGGCGAACTGCAGTTCCGCGACGAGACCATGCGCGACGAGGCGGTGCGCGTGGCCTACCTGTGGCTGCAGCTGCCCGGCGAGACCGACGACCGGGCGATGCTGGTGCAGGTGGCCGAGACGCTGGAAAAGCGCTCTCTGCTGGCCAACGAGATCATCAAGGGCGTCATCCTGCCGCAGTTCGTCATCCTGCCGCTGGCGGTGGTGCTGGTGTGGTTCGCACTGTCGCGCGGCATCAAGCCGCTGAGCCGGCTGCAGCAGCGCATCCGCCGGCGCGAAAGCACCGACCTGAGCCCGATCGACGAGCGCGACGTGCCCGACGAGGTGGCGCCGCTGGTGCGCGCCATCAACGACCTGCTGATGCGGCTGGACCAGTCAATCCGCACGCAGAAGCAGTTCCTGGCCGATGCCGCCCACCAGCTGAAGACGCCGCTGGCCGGCCTGCGCATGCAGGCCGAGCTGGCCGAACGCGAGATCGACGCCGGCGCCACCGATGCGGCGTCGCTGAAGCAGTCGCTGCGGCAGATCGCGCGTTCCAGCCAGCGCGCCGCGCACATGGTCAACCAGCTGCTGGCGATGGCCCGCGCCGAAGACCGCGAGCAGGCACTGCGCCAGCAGCAGCTGAATCTGGCCGCCATCGTCATGGAGACGGTGCGCGACTTCGTGCCCAAGGCGATGGAAAAGCGCATCGACCTGGGCTACGAGGGCCCGGAGGACGCCACCGGCGTGCGCCTGCGCGGCCAGCCGGTGCTGGTGCGCGAGATGGTGCGAAACCTGGTGGACAACGCGCTGCAGTACACGCCGGCCGGCGGCACGGTGACGGCGCGCGTCGTGGCCGACCCCTTCGGCCAGGTGGTGGTGCTGCAGGTCGAGGACAACGGCCCGGGCATCGCCGAGGCCGAGCGCGAGCTGGTCTTCCAGCCCTTCTACCGGCCGGCCGACACGGTGGTCGAAGGCAGCGGCCTGGGCCTGGCCATCGTGGCCGAAGTGGCGCAGCAGCATGGTGCCGAGATTTCGGTGGCCGATGCGCAGGCCCGCGCGGTGGCCGCGGCCCAGGGCAGCGGGCCGGGCACGCTGATCACGGTGCGCTTCCCGGTGCGGCCCGACGAGCGGCGCCCGGCGTCGCGCTGATCGGCCGCGCTGATCAGCCGCGCGCCGCCAGCCAGGCCCACAGCGCGGCATCGTCCTGCGCTTCCAGGCCGGCCGCACAGGCCGCGGCAAAACGCTCGGCCGCCGCCGCGCCCACCGCCGGCTGCGCGCCGGCCGCGCCGGCCATGGCCAGCGCCAGCCCCGAATCCTTGGCCAGCAGGCGCATCGCGGCATGCACCTCGGCATCGCCGCGCAGCGCGCGCTGCAGCCGGTCGCTGCCGATCCAGCTCTGCCCGCTGGACTGTTCGATCACCGCCAGCGTGGCCGCCGGGTCCAGGCCCAGCGTCTTGGCCAGCGCCAGTGCCTCGGCCGCGCCGGCCAGATTGATGGCCGCCAGCAGGTTGTTGACCAGCTTGGTACGCGCGCCGTCGCCGGGCCGCGGGCCGACGTGGAAGAGCCGGCTGGACAAGTCCTGCAGCAGCGGCAGCCAGCGCTGCCGCAGCGGATCGGCGCAGGCCACCATCAGGCTCATCGTGCCGGCACGCGCCCGTACGGGCCCGCCGGACATCGGCGCGTCGATGCAGCCGAAGCCGCCGGCGGCCAGCGCGGCGGCACAGTCTTCCACCGCCTGCGGCGCAATCGTCGGGCACAGCATCACCGTGCCGCCCGGTGCCAGGCCCTGCGCCACGCCGTCGGCGCCGAACAGCACCTCGCGCGTCTGCGCCTCGTCGACGACGGCCACGATCACCAGATCGGCCGCGCGCGCCAGCGCCGCCGGGCTGGCCTGCACCTGCGCGCCTGCGGCCCGCGCCAGCGCTTCGCGCGCGGCATCGATGTCGCGCACGGCCACGGCATGGCCGCGCTCGTGCAGGCGCAGCGCCATGCCCAGGCCCATCAGGCCGATGCCGACGACGCCGACGCGCTCGCCCACGGTGCTCAGCTCTGCATCAGCCGGCGGCTCTTGGCCACCGACATCAGGATGCCCAGCCCCAGGCCCAGCGTGACCATGGCCGTGCCGCCGTAGCTGATGAAGGGCAGCGGCACGCCCACCACCGGCAGGATGCCGCTGACCATGCCCATGTTGACGAAGGCATAGGTGAAGAAGCTCAGCGTCACCGCGCCGGCCAGCAGCCGTGTGAAGACCGTCGGCGCCTCGGAGGCGATCCACAGCCCGCGGAACAGCAGGAAGGTGAAGGCCACCAGCAGCGTGATCACGCCGGCCAGGCCGAACTCTTCGGCGAAGGCGGCGAAGATGAAGTCGGTGGTGCGCTCGGGGATGAACTCCAGGTGCGTCTGCGTGCCCTGCATGAAGCCCTTGCCGGTGATGCCGCCGGAGCCGATGGCGATCATGCCCTGGATGATGTGGAAGCCCTTGCCCAGCGGGTCCTTGGTGGGGTCGAGCAGCGTGCAGACACGGTGCTGCTGGTACTCGTGCAGCACCGGCCAGCGCACGCCTTCGGCGCAGATGGCGTCGGCGCTGAGCACCAGCGCCAGGATGCCGGCACCCCCCAGCGCCATCACCGGCAGGATCAGCTTCCACGACAGGCCGGCGAAGAAGATCACGTACAGCCCGGCGGCAAGCACCAGCAGCGAGGTGCCCAGGTCGGGCTGCTTCATGATCAGCCCCACCGGCACCATCAGCAGCACGCCGGCCACCAGGAAGTCGGGCACGCGCAGCTGGCCCTCGCGGCGCTGGAACCACCAGGCCAGCATCAGTGGCATGGCGATCTTCATGATCTCGCTGGGCTGGATCACCATGCCCACGTTCAGCCAGCGGGTGGCGCCCTTCTTGGTGATGCCCACGCCCGGCAGCGCGGTGATGATCAGCAGCAGCAGCCCCGCCAGGTACAGCGGCACCGCCAGCTGCAGCAGCCGCTGTGGCGGCACCTGCGACACCACCAGCAGCACGCCCAGCGCCAGCAGCATGTTGCGGCCATGGTCGACAAAGCGGGTGCCGTGGTCGAAGCCGGCCGAGTACATGGTCACCAGGCCCAGCGCGGCCAGGCAGGCGATGGCCAGCGCCAGCCACGGGTCGTAGCCGGTGAAGATAGGCCGCGCCCGCTGCCACAGCGACGGCCGCTGCAGCACCGCGCTCATCGCGCGCCCCCGCCGTGGGCCACGCGAAGCGGCTCGTCGCCGGCCTGCGCCGCGGCGGCTGAGGCGGCCGCTGCCGGCAACGGCGCGGCCTGGCCGGGCAGCGGCACGTCCATCGCCCGGCGCGGCGTGCCCACCGGCGCGGCGCTCAGGCCCTTCTGCGTGGCAGCGATGTCCTCCTCGCTGGGGTACTGGCCGAGCAGCAGGTAGTCGAACACCCGGCGCGCGATCGGCGCCGCGGCGGCGGCGCCGAAGCCGGCGTTCTCGACGATCACGGCCAACGCCACGCTGGGCTCGGGCAGCGGTGCGGCAGCGATGTAGAGCGAGTGGTCGCGCTTGTGCTCTTCCAGCTTGGAGGCGTCGTACTTCTGGTTGGCCTTGATGCCCACCGCCTGCGCGGTGCCGGTCTTGCCGATGCTCTTGTACGGCGCGCCCATGAAGACGCGGGTCGAGGTGCCTTCCTGTGTGACGCCGTACATCGCGCGCAGGATCAGTTCGATGTGCTCGGGCTTGTAGGGCAGCGGCTCCAGCGCCTCGCTGGCGACGCGGCGCTTGTCGTGGCTGACCACGTCCTCGATCTCGCGCACCAGCCGCGGCTTGTAGCGCTGGCCGCCGGCCACCAGCGTGGCGGTGGCGCTGGCCAGCTGCAGCGGCGTGAAGGCGTTGTAGCCCTGGCCGATGCCCAGCGAGATGGTCTCGCCCGCATACCAGCGCTGCTGCTCGGGCCGCTTGTAGTAGCGGCGCTTCCAGTCGGTGGACGGCAGCACGCCGGCCACCTCGCCCTCGACGTCGATCTCGGTCTTGCGGCCGAACCCCAACGGCCCCATCTGCTCGGCCATCAGGTCCACACCCATCTCGTTGGCCAGCGAGTAGTAGTAGACGTTGCTGGACTTGACGATGGAGCGCGTCATGTCCACTGGCCCCAGGCCCTTGTCGCCGTGGCTGCGGAACACATGGTTGCCGAAGGCGAAGGTGCCGCCGTCCTGGATGATGGTGCTGGCGCTGCGCTTGCCGGTGTTCAGCGCGCCCAGCGCCATGAAGGGTTTGTAGGTGGAGCCCGGCGGGTAAGTGCCGCGCAGCGCGCGGTTCAGCAGCGGCTTGTCGATGCTCTCGTTCAGTTCCTTCCAGCTCTCGACGTCGATGCCGTCGACGAACAGGTTGGGGTCGAAGGTGGGCTTGCTGACGAAGGCCAGCACCTCTCCGCTGCGCGGGTCGATGGCCACCAGCGCGCCGCGGCGGTCGCCGAACAGCTGTTCCACCAGGGCCTGCAGCTTGATGTCCACCGACAGCACCAGCGTGTTGCCCGGCGTGGGCGCATGGCTGCTCAGACGCCGGATGGCGCGGCCGCCGGCGCTGGTCTCGACGCGCTCGAAGCCGGTCTGGCCGTGCAGCTCGGCCTCGTAGCTCTGCTCCAGGCCCAGCTTGCCGATGTATTCGGTGCCCTTGTAGTTGGCCAGCTGCTCGTCCGGCCAATCTTCCATCTTCAGCTTTTCGGCCTGGTTGATGCGGCCGATATAGCCCAGCAGGTGGCTGCCGGTCTCGCCGAGCGGGTAGTTGCGGAACAGCCGCGCCTTGACGTCCACGCCGGGGAAACGGAAGCGCTGCGCCATGAAGCGCGCCACCTCCTCGTCGCTGAGCTTGGTGCGGATCGGCAGCGAATCGAAGCTCTTGCCTTCGTCCAGCAGCCGCTTGAAGCGCCGCTTGTCGCGTGGCGCGATCTCCATCAGCGCCGACAGGCCCTCGATGGTGGCGTCCAGGTCCTCCACCTTGGAGGGCGTGATCTCCAGCGTGTAGGCCGAATAGTTGGTGGCCAGCACCTCGCCGTTGCGGTCGAGGATGCGGCCGCGGTTGGGCACGATCGGCAGCACCGCGGTGCGGTTGGTCTCGGCCTGCGCCGACAGGTCGTCGTAGCGCAGCACCTGCAGGTAGGTGAGCCGCGCGCCCAGCAGCGAAAAGGCCAACAGCACGAAGGCCCCGGCCGCCAGCAGGCGCAGCCGGAAGCGATCCAGCTCGTTCTCGAGGTTCTTGATCTCAGCCATTACAGCGGCCGATTCTGGTCCGGATCGGGCGGGCGGCGCTGCGGTGCCAGCAGCAGCGCCGTGACAACCGGCCACAACAGCGCCTCGAACAGCGGCGCCAGCAGCAGCTCCCAGCCCGGGAACATGCCGCCGGCCAGCATGCGCACCACCAGCGACACCAGGTGCGCGGCCAGGAACAGCGGCAGCACCTGCACCGCCTGCTCGGCCAGACCGAACCACAGCAGCCGGCGGTGCGCGCTGATGGCGCCGAAGCTCAGCAACGTGTAGGCCAGCGCGTGCTGGCCGAGCAGCGCACCCTCGTGCACGTCCATCAGCAGGCCGAACACGAAGGCCACGCCGACGCCCACGCGGCGCGGCTGGTGCACGTTCCAGAACACCAGCACCAGCGCCAGCATGTCGGGCTGGGCCGGGTTGCGGCCCAGCGGCAGCAGGTTGATGCCCAGCGCCACCAGCAGCGTGAAGGCGATGAAGAAGGGGTTGACCGGCAGCAGCAGCTGGTCGGACCCGCGCGGCATGATCATCGGCGGGCCCCCTTCGCGGCCGGGCGCTCGGGCTTGTCCGGCGGGGCCGGCGGCGGCTCTTCCCGCGGCGGCAGCTGCAGGCCCACCGGCTCGAGCACCAGCACGTGGCGCACGCCGTCGGCCGCGGCATTGGGCGCCAGCAGGATGCGCGCAAAGCCCGATTCGGCGCGCCGCTCCACCGCCGCCACCTTGGCCACCGGCAGGCCCGGCGGGTAGACGCCGTCGACGCCGCTGGTCAGCAGCGCATCGCCCACCTGCACGTCGGCATTGGCGGCCATGTAGCGCAGCTCCATCGCGTCGCCGCCCGATCCTCCGAAGGCCGCGCTGCGGGCCTGGGTGCGCGCGTTCAACACCGGGATGGCGGCGTCCTTGTCGACCAGCAGCGTCACCTGCGCGCTGAGCGGAAAGACCCGCGTCACCTGGCCGAGCACGCCTTCGGGCGTCAGCACCGGCGAGCCCAGCGCCACGCCCTGGGTGGCGCCGCGGTCGATGAACAGCTTGCGCGAGAACGGGTCGGCGGCCTCGTACAGCACCTCGGCCGCCAGGCTGCGCACCTGAAGCGCCGGGCGCAGCTCGAGCAGCGCGCGCAGGCGCTGGTTCTCGCGCTCCAGCCGTTCGGCGCGGGCGGCCTTCTCGGCCTGGGCGGCCAGCTGTGCCTGGGCGGCCTTTTCGCCCGCCAGGGCGCTGTTCAGGCCGCGCAGGTAATCCGCACCGCCCTGCCACATGGCCACCGGCACGGCCAGCGCACGCTGCACCGGCAGCAGCGCGGTGGCCACCGCCGCGCGCAGCGGCTTGGCAAACTCGAAACGGGTGTCGGCCACCATCAGCAGCAGCGCCAGCGCCGAGAAGAAGGCCAGCTTCGTCAAGGCCGACGGGCCCTGGCGAAAGAACGGCGGCGGCGTGCGGTCGAAAGTGCCTAGCGACATGGCGGCCGCGCGTGGGGACTGCAGGAGGGCTCAGCCCCTCATTCGGAGGTGAAGATGCTGCCCAGGCGGTCCATGCGCTCAAGCGCCATGCCGCAACCGCGCGCCACGCAGGTCAGCGGGTCCTCGGCCACCAGCACGGGCAGGCCGGTTTCCTCGGCCAGCAGGCGGTCCAGGTCGCGCAGCAGGGCACCGCCGCCGGTGAGCATCATGCCGCGCTCGGCGATGTCGGCGCCCAGCTCGGGCGGCGTCTGCTCCAGCGCGTTCTTCACCGCGCTGACCATCTGGTTCAGCGGGTCGGTCAGCGCCTCGAGAATTTCGTTGCTGCTGATGGTGAAGCTGCGTGGCACGCCTTCACTGAGATTGCGGCCCTTGACCTCGATCTCGCGCACCTCGCTGCCCGGGAAGGCCGAGCCGATCTGCTTCTTGATCAGCTCTGCAGTCGGCTCGCCGATCAGCATGCCGTAGTTGCGGCGGATGTAGTTGATGATCGATTCGTCGAACTTGTCGCCGCCGACGCGGATGCTGCCTTTGTAGACCATGCCGCCCAGGCTGATGACGCCGACCTCGGTGGTGCCGCCGCCGATGTCCACCACCATCGAGCCCGAGGCCTCGCTCACCGGCAGGCCGGCGCCGATGGCCGCGGCCATCGGTTCTTCGATCAGGTACACATCGCTGGCGCCGGCGCCCAGCGCCGATTCGCGGATGGCGCGGCGCTCCACCTGGGTGGAGCCGCAGGGCACGCAGATGATGATGCGCGGGCTGGGCCGCATCATCGAACGCGGGTGCACCATCTTGATGAACTGCTTGAGCATCTGCTCGGTGACGGTGAAGTCGGCGATGACGCCGTCCTTCATCGGGCGGATGGCCTCGATGTTGCCGGGCACCTTGCCGAGCATGGCCTTGGCCTCGTGGCCGACGGCCTGGATGGTCTTCTTGCCGTGCGGGCCGCCTTCGTGGCGGATGGCCACCACCGAGGGCTCGTCGAGCACGATGCCCTTGTCGCGCACGAAGATCAGCGTGTTGGCGGTGCCCAGGTCGATGGCGAGATCGGTCGAGAAATAACGGCGCAGGGATGCGAACATGTTCTAGAGGGGCGAAGGGCCCGGGCGGCGTCAGCGACGGCGCAGGTGCGCCCGCGGGTGCGGTATCGGGCCCTGGAAGTACATCGGTCGAGGGCTGCGGCCAGGGGCCGCCGAGCGGGCTTGTAGGTCCTGGTCGGGCCTGCACTGCCGGGCAGCCGGGCTCTCCCAGGGGCACTTGGGGATAACCGGGGATAATACCTCATCGACCCCGGTTTCCCGGGTAGAAACCGCCCGCCACGGCGCCCGCGCGGCAGCCGTCCAGAGGCCCACTCGCAGACCTTTCCATGTCGCTGACCCCCGAGGACGTGAACCGCATCGCCCTGCTGGCGCGGCTCGACCTGTCCGGCCCCGAAAAGCAGGCGATGCTCGACCAGCTGAACGGCTTCTTCGGCATCGTCGAACGCATGAGCGCCGTCGACACCAGTGGCGTCGAGCCGCTGTACACGCCGCTGTCGGCGGTGCAGGCGGTGGCGCTGCGGCTGCGCGACGACGTCGTCACCGAGACCGACCAGCGCGAGCTCAACCAGAAGAGCGCACCGGCCGTGGCAGACGGCCTGTTCCTGGTGCCGAAGGTGGTCGAATGAGCGCCGCCTGGCAAGACCTGGGCGTGGCGCCGCTGGCCCGTGCGCTGCAGCAGGGGCAGGTGTCCAGCGTCGAAGTCACGCAACATCTGCTGACGCGGCTTGCAGCCCACTCACAACTCGGTGCCTTCCTGGCCACCGACCCCGAACTCAGCCTGGCGCAGGCGCGGGCCGCCGATGCCCGCCGCGCCGCCGGCCAGGCGCATGTGCTGACCGGTGTGCCGATCGCCCACAAGGACATCTTCGTCACCCGCGCGCTGCCCAGCACGGCCGGCTCGAAGATGCTGGCCGGCTACGCCAGCCCCTTCGACGCCACGGTGGTGGCCCGGCTGGGGGAAGGCGAAGGCGCCGGCATGGTGATGCTGGGCAAGCTGAACTGCGACGAGTTCGCGATGGGCTCGGACAACGAGAACTCGGCCTTCGGGCCGGTGCGCAACCCCTGGGACCTGCAGCGCGTGCCGGGCGGCTCGTCGGGCGGCTCGGCCGCCGCGGTGGCGGCCCGGCTGGTGCCGGCGGCCACCGGCACCGACACCGGCGGCTCGATCCGCCAGCCGGCCAGTTTCTGCGGCGTCACCGGCATCAAGCCGACCTACGGCGTGTGCTCGCGGTACGGCATGGTGGCCTTCGCCTCCAGCCTGGACCAGGCCGGCCCGATGGCGCGCAGCGCCGAGGATTGCGCGTTGCTGCTGTCGGCGATGGCCGGCTTCGACCCGCGCGATGCCACCAGCGCCGAACGCCCGGCGCCGGACTACCACGCCCAGATGCTGGCGCCGCGCGAAGGCGCCGCGGCGGGCAAGCCGCTGCAGGGCCTGCGCATCGGGCTGCCGAAGGAGTTCTTCCCGCAGGCGCTGGCCGGCGACGTGGAGCGCGCAGTGCGCGCCGCGCTGGCCGAGCTGGAAAAGCTCGGCGCCACGCTGGTTGACGTGAGCCTGCCGCGCACCGAGCTGTCGATCCCGGTGTACTACATCATCGCGCCGGCCGAGGCCAGCTCGAACCTGTCGCGTTTCGACGGCGTCAAGTTCGGCCACCGCGCCAAGGACTACGGCGATTTGCGAAGCCTGTACGAGCGCACCCGCGCCGAAGGCTTCGGGCCCGAGGTCAAGCGCCGGATCATGATCGGCACCTACGTGCTCAGCCATGGCTACTACGACGCCTATTACCTGCAGGCGCAGAAGCTGCGCCGCATGATCGCCGACGACTTCCAGGCCTGCTTCCGCCACTGCGACCTGATCGCCGGGCCGGTGGCGCCCACCGTCGCCTGGAAGCTGGGCGCCCAGCAGGACGACCCGGTCAAGGCCTACCTGGCCGACATCTTCACGCTGCCCGCCAGCCTGGCCGGCCTGCCGGGCATGAGCGTGCCGGCCGGCTTCGGCGAAGCCGGGCTGCCGGTGGGCCTGCAGCTGATCGGCAACTATTTCGACGAAGGCCGGCTGCTGCATGCCGCGCATGCGCTGCAGCAGGCCACCGACTTCCACCTTCGCGCGCCCGCCGCATGAACACGCCGCCCCTGATCCGCGGCTTCGAGGTCGTCATCGGCCTGGAGACGCACGCCCAGCTGTCCACCCGCAGCAAGATCTTCTCCGGCGCATCCACGCAATTCGGCGCCGCGCCCAACACGCAGGCCTGCGCGGTGGACCTGGCGCTGCCGGGCACGCTGCCGGTGCTGAACCGCGGCGCGGTCGAGCGCGCCATCCGCTTCGGCCTGGCGGTGCAGGCCAAGGTGGCGCCGCTGTCGATCTTCGCGCGCAAGAACTACTTCTATCCCGACCTGCCCAAGGGCTACCAGATCAGCCAGTACGAGATCCCGGTGGTGCAGGGCGGGCATGTGGACATCCGCGTCGGTGAGCAGACGAAGCGCGTGCGCCTGACGCGCGCGCATCTTGAGGAGGACGCCGGCAAGTCGCTGCACGAGGACTATGCCGGCCAGACCGGCATCGACCTGAACCGCGCCGGCACGCCGCTGCTGGAGATCGTCACCGAGCCCGACATGCGCAGCAGCGCCGAGGCGGTGGAATACGCCAAGGCGCTGCATGCGCTGGTGGTCTGGCTGGGCGTTTGCGACGGCAACATGCAGGAAGGCAGCTTCCGCTGCGACGCCAACGTCTCGGTGCGCCGCCCCGGCGGGCCGCTGGGCACGCGCCGCGAGGTCAAGAACCTGAACAGCTTCCGCTTCCTGCAGCAGGCCATCGATTTCGAAGTGCAGTGGCAGATCGACCGCATCGAGGACGGCCTGGCCATCGAGCAGGCGACGGTGCTGTTCGACCCCGACACCGGTCAGACGCGGGCCATGCGCAGCAAGGAAGACGCGCACGACTACCGCTACTTCCCCGACCCCGACCTGCCGCCGCTGGTGATCGCGCCCGACTGGGTGGAGCGGGTGCGCGCCAAGATGCCCGAGCTGCCCGGCGCGATGGCCGAGCGCTTCCAGCGCAACGACGGCCTGCCGGCCTACGACGCGGCGATGATGACGCAGAGCCTGGCCTTCGCCCGCGCCTACGAGACGCTGCGCGATGGCAGCGGCCAGCCCAAGCTGGCGGCCAACTGGCTGATGGGCGAGGTGAGCAAGCGGCTCAATGCCGAAGCGCGCGACATCGCCGACCTGCCGGTGCCGCTGCAGGCGCTGGCCGTGCTGATCCGCCGGGTGGTGGACGGCACGGTGTCGAACAACGGCGCCCGCCAGGTGTTCGATGCGCTGTGGTCGGGCGAGGGCAGCGAGGTGGACGCGCTGATCGACGCCAAGGGCCTGAAGCAGATGAACGACGCCGGCGCGCTGGAGGCCATCGTCGACGAGGTGCTGGCCGCCAATGCCAAGTCGGTGGACGAATACCGCGCCGGCAAGGACAAGGCCTTCAATGCGCTGGTCGGCCAGGTCATGAAGGCCAGCAACGGCAAGGCCAACCCGACGCAGGCTAGCGAGCTGCTGAAGCGCAAGCTCGGCTGATCAGCGCAGTGTCGAAGGCTTGATCGGCGACGCGCCGGAGGCTACCGGCGACGGCGTGGCCTGCGGCAGGATCGGGCCCAGCGAGCCCGGCACCGCGCCGGCCCACAGCAGCTTCAGCCGCGCCAGCTCGGCGTCGTAGAGGCGGTTCACGCGCTCCAGCTCGGCCTGCTGCTGCACGGTGGCGGCACGCTGTGCCTCGACGGCGGCGTCGTTGGCGTCGAGCTGGCCGCGCAGCTTGGGCGGCAGCGGCTTGCCCACGTAGAACTCGGCCTCGGCCAGCAGCGGCTTGCGCTCGCCTTCGAGCGCCTTCAGCCGGTCCTCGGAGGCCTTCATCGCCAGCCGCACCGTGTCCAGCGCGGCCTCGCGGGCCTTGTGGTGCGGCGTCTCGTTCGGGTAGCGCTGCAGCAGGTTGCGGTCGCGGCGCACCGCGTCGGCATGCGCGGCGCGTGCCTCGGCCAGCTTGCGGTCCTGCGCTTCCTTCTCGGCGCGCTCTTCGGCGGTCAGGATGGGCGGGTAGACGGCCTTCAGCGAGCCGTCCTTGTTGAGCACGCGCTGCTCCTTGGCGGTGCAGCTGGCGATCGGACGGTCGGACGTGATCTTGCGGCCCTGGTCATCGACACAGGTGTAGATGCCCGCCGCGCTGGCCGGCACGCCGTTGGCCTGCGCGCGCACCGCCGGCACCGCGGCGGCCAGCACCAGCAGCGTCATCGGTAGGGGCCAGCGGGCCATCAGCGGCATTCACACTCCGTAGCGATCCCGGTAGCGTTGCACCGGTTGGGCAAACACCTGCAGCGCAGGGTCATCGGTCGATTTCAGATACTGCAACAAGTCGTTGAGTGTCGCAATTGCAGCCACGGGAAGCTGCAGATTTCGCGTGACGTACTGCACCGCCGACCACTCCATATCCTTTTCGCCCTCGGTGGCCTTTTCTTGACGGTCCAGAGCGATCAATACGCCACAGGGCCGGGCCCCGGCGGCCTGCAGCAGGCGGATCGATTCGCGCACCGAGGTGCCGGCGGAGATGACATCGTCGATGATCAGCACCCGGCCGGCGACCGGTGCACCGACCAGCACGCCGCCTTCGCCGTGGTCCTTGGCTTCCTTGCGGTTGTAGGCAAAGGGCACGTTGCGGCCCATCCGGGCGAGCTCCACTGCCACCGCCGAGGCCAGCGTGATGCCCTTGTAGGCCGGGCCGAACAGCATGTCGAAGGCCATGCCCGATTCGAGCAGGCGCCGTGCATAGAATTCCCCGAGCCGGCCCAGTTTCTCGCCATCGTTGAACAGGCCGGCATTGAAGAAATAGGGCGACAGCCGCCCGGCCTTGGTCTTGAACTCCCCGAATCGCAGCACGCCGCATCGCACCGCGAAATGCACGAAGTCCCCGGCCAAGGCTTCGGAGGGCGGCGGCAAAGTCATTGATATTCCTCCGTGCTGCGCACTGCGGTTCGAGCCCCTTCGGGCGGCCGTGCGGGGCTCATGAAAGGTCCTCCATGTTCCGCCTCATCTCACTGAACTTGAACGGTATCCGTTCGGCCGCCAGCAAGGGCTTCGTCGAGTGGGCGCAGGGGGTGGGCGCCGATTGTATGGGGGTGCAGGAAGTGCGCGCCCAGGCGCCGGACGTGACCGGCAAGTTCGATCGGCTGGGGCGGCTGAACGGCCATTTCCACTTCGCCGAACGCAAGGGCTACGCCGGCGTGGGCCTATACACCCGCAAGGAGCCCAGCGATGTGAGCGCAGGCTTCGGCGATGCCGAGTTCGATACCGAGGGCCGCTGGGTCGAGGCCCGCTACGACACGCCGAAGCGCCGCCTCAGCGTCATCAGCTGCTACTTCCCCAGCGGCTCCAGCGGCGAGGAGCGCCAGGCCGCCAAGTTCCGCTTCCTCGACCGCCTGTATCCACACCTGATGCGGCTGAAGGCCGAACGCGAGTTCATCCTGGTGGGCGACGTCAACATCGCGCACCAGGAGATCGACCTGAAGAACTGGAAGAGCAACCAGAAGAACAGCGGCTTCCTGCCCGAGGAACGCGCCTGGATGAGCAAGCTGCTGGGCGAGGGTGGGCTGGTGGACGTGTTCCGCACGCTGAACCCGAAGCCCGAGCAGTACACGTGGTGGAGCAACCGCGGCCAGGCCTGGGCCAAGAACGTGGGCTGGCGCCTGGACTACCACCTGGCCACGCCGGGCATCGCGGCCCACGCACGGCGCGAGCACATCTATCTGGAACAGCGCTTCTCCGACCACGCGCCGGTGATCATCGACTACGACTTCAAGCTCTAGCTGGGGCCGTACCGCCGCGGCAGGCGAAGACACTTGTAATTGAGAATCATTCTCATATACTGGACTTCCCCGTTGCCCCACCCGGAGCCCACCTGATGTCACACCGCGCCGAAACCGAAGCGGCCACCGCGCCCGGCCTGGAGCCGATCGTCGGCAGCACGCTGGCCTTGCTGACCCACTATGCGCGCATGCCCGACCTGTCGGTGGCCGACCGCATCGCGCGCAACCTGGCGCTGATCGCCCGGCATCCGCAGGCGTCGGCCGCGCTGCAGTCGGTCTGCACGGGGCTGTTCACCGATTGGCTGCAGCCGCTGGAACTGCAGGACGCACCCGGCGGCAGCGAATGGCGCGACGTCTGGCCGATGCCGCCGTTGCCGCAATAGCGCCTGTCCCGGTCGCGCGGATCGGCGAACTCGGCTAAAACCGGGGCGATACCCCCACGGAGACAAGGCATGAGATTGCTGATTACAGGCGGCGGTGGCTTCGTCGGCGCCCGCCTGGCGCGCACGCTGCTGGCCCGCGGCGCGCTGGCCGGCCAACCCATCGACGCGCTGGTGCTGGCCGACCAGGCGGCGCCGCCCGCCGACCTGCTGGCCGACGGCCGCGTGAGCGCCCGCGTCGGGCCGCTGCTCGACCAGTGCGCGGCGCTGGCCGACGAGGCCTTCGATGGCATCTTCCACCTGGCCTCGGCCGTATCCGGCGAATGCGAGGCCGATTTCGATCTGGGCATGCGCTCCAACCTGGACAGCACCCGCGCGCTGCTCGAGGCACTTCGCGCGCGCCAGCAGCGGCACGGCGCCGTGACCCGGCTGGTGTTCTCCAGCTCGGTGGCGGTGTTCGGGCCCGATGCCTCGGTGCCAATGCCACCCGTGGTGGCCGACGACACGCTTCCCGCCCCACAAACCAGCTACGGTATGCAAAAACTCGTATGTGAGCACCTGCTTGCAGACTACACCCGCAAGGGCTTCGTCGACGGCCGCGCGGCGCGGCTGATGACGGTGACGGTGCGGCCGGGCCGGCCCAATGGCGCGGCCTCGTCCTTCTTCAGCGGCATCATCCGCGAGCCTCTGGCCGGCGTGGAAAGCATTTGTCCGGTCAGTGCCGACGTGCGCCATCCGGTGTCGTCGCCGTCCAGCGCGGTGGCCGGGCTGATCGCCGTCTACGAGGCCAGCCGCGCCCAGCTGGGCGGCCGGCTGGCGCTGAACCTGCCGGCGCTGAATGTCAGCGTCGGCGAAATGCTCGACGCGCTGGAGCAGGTGGCCGGCCCGACGGTGCGCGCCCGGGTCCGCTTCGAGCGTGACGAGCGCATCGCCGGCATCGTGGCCAACTGGCCCACCGGCGCCACCGCGGCACGGGCCGCGGCGCTGGGGCTGAAGCCCGACCAGCGCTTCACCGACATCGTCCGCCAATACATCGACGACTGCCGCCAGCGGCCCGACGCCGCCACCACCTTGAAGGGCCTGAACTGATGAACCAGATCGATCTGAAGGGCCGCGTAGCGGTCATCACCGGCGGCGCCCAGGGCATCGGCTTTGCGGCGGCCGAACGGATGCTGAAGTCCGGCGCCGCCGTCGCGCTGTGGGACATCGAGGCCGGCAAGCTGGCCGAGGCTGAAGCTGCGCTGGCCGCGCTGGGCCATGTCAGCACCGCCACGGTGGAGCTGACCGACGAGGCCTCGGTGGCCCAGGCCACCGCCGCCACGCTCGCGCGGCACGGCCAGATCGACATCCTGGTCAACAACGCCGGCATCACCGGCGGCAACGGCACCACCTGGGAGCTGGAACCCGCCGTCTGGCGGCGCGTGGTCGAGGTCAACCTGATCGGCCCGTACCTGACCAGCCGGGCCGTCGTGCCGCACATGATCGGCCGCGGCTACGGCCGCATCGTCAACATCGCCTCGGTGGCCGGCAAGGAAGGCAACCCGAACGCGTCGCACTACAGCGCGTCGAAGGCGGCATTGATCGCGCTGACCAAGTCGCTGGGCAAGGAGCTGGCCACCAAGGGCATCATGGTCAACGCCATCACGCCGGCGGCGGCGAAGACAGCCATGTTCGCCACCATGACGCAGGCGCACATCGACTTCATGCTGTCGAAGATCCCGATGGCCCGCTTCCTTGAAGTACACGAGGCGGCAGCGATGATCGCCTGGCTGGCGTCCGAAGACTGCTCCTTCAGCACGGGTGCGGTGTTCGACCTGTCCGGCGGCCGGGCGACCTACTGACAAAGCCCTTCCCGCGGCCGGGGTCAGGGATGACCCTATACCAAACAATCGTTTGATTCTCCGCTAGAGTGCGGGGCATGAGTGCCATGCCCCACGCCCACCCGGCCCGCCACCCGCGGCACGACGCCGAATCGGCCCGTGCCCGGCTGCTGCGCAGCGGCCTGCAGCTCTTTGCCCAGCAGGGCTTCGCCAAGACCTCGACCCGCGAGCTGGCCGAGCATGCCGGCGTCAACATCGCCTCGATCAGCTACTACTTCGGCGACAAGGCCGGGCTGTACCGGGCGGTGTTCTTCGAGCCGCTGGGCACGCCGCAGGAAGACATCGCCCGCTATGCCGACCCTGGGCTGAGCCTGGGCCAGGCGCTGGCCGGCTTCTATGCCGCGATGCTGGAGCCGCTGAAGCAGGGCGACACCGCCCGGCTGTGCATGAAGCTGCATTTCCGCGAGATGCTCGAGCCCACCGGCCTGTGGCGGGAAGAGGTGGCGCACGGCATCCGGCCGATGCACGAGGCGCTGGTGGCGCTGCTGTGCCGGCATTTCGGGCTGAACCAGCCCGACGACGAACTGCACCGCCTGGCGGTGTCGATCAGCGCGCTGGGCGTGCATTTGCACGTCGGCCACGACGTCATCGAAGAAGTGGCGCCGCAGCTGCAGGCCGGCCCCGACGCGCTGGACCGCTGGACCGACCGGCTGGTGATGTACGCGCTGGCCATGATCGACGCCGAACGGCGGCGTCGCGAGGAGACCCGAGCATGATCCCCCGACCGAACGCCCGGCGCCTGGGCGCCGGTGGCGCCGCGCTGCTGCTGGGCGGCTGCGCGGCCTTTGCCCCGCCGGTGACCATCCCGCCCACCACCGCGCCCGCGCTGCAGACGCCGCCGGCCTGGCAGGCCCCGCCGCCGCCGGCCGACGCCCGGGCATCGCTGCAGAACTGGTGGCAGCAGTTCGACGACCCGGTGCTGCTGGAGCTGATCAACGCCGCCGAGAAGGCCAGCCCCACGGTGGCCACCGCTGCGTCGCGCATCGAGCAGGCGCGGGCCAGCAGCGTGGCGGCCGGCGCGCTACTGCTGCCGGCCCTGAACGCTAACGGCACGGGCACGGTCGGGCGCAGCGACCTGGCCACGCCGCGCGCCAGCTTCGCCAGCGTCAACCTGCAGGCCAGCTGGGAGCTGGACCTGTTCGGCGCCAACCAGGCCGGCCGCGACGCCGCGGTGGCCCGGCTGCAGGGCGCGCAGGCCACCTATGCCGACGCGCGCATCGCCATCGCCGCCGAGACCGCCGCCAGCTACAACGCGCTGCGCGGCTGCGAGGCCGTGGTCGTGCAGACCGAGGCCGACGTGCGCTCGCGCAACGAGACCGCCCGCGTCACCGAGCTGGCCGCCAAGGCCGGCCTGCTGGCACCGGCCAGCGCCGCACTGGCCCGCGCCAGCGCCGCCCAGGGCCGCAGCCTGCTGACGGGCCAGGTCGCGCAGTGCGACCAGCTGGTCAAGTCGCTGGTGGCGCTGACCGCGCTGGACGAGCCCACGCTGCGCCGGCAGCTGGCGGCGCGCACGGCACAGTTGCCGGTGCCGGCCGCCATCGCCGTGCAGGCCGTGCCCGGCGCCGCGCTGATGCAGCGGCCCGACCTGGTGGCGGCCGCCCAGCAGGTGGTGGCCGCCGCGCAGGACACCACGCAGAGCCAGGCCCTGCGCTATCCCAGCGTCAGCATTGCCGGCACGGTCGGCCCGGCCTGGGTGCGCATCAACAACGTGTCCAGCAGCGGCAACCTGTGGACGGTGGGCCCGCTGCAGGTGTCGCTGCCGATCTTCGACGGCGGCACGCGCGTGGCCAATGTGGTGGCCGCCCGCGCGCGCTACGACGAGGCCGTGTCCATCTACCAGGGGCTGGCGCGCAACGCCGTGCGCGAAGTCGAGGCCGCGCTGGTCACGCTGGACGCCAGCACGCGCCGCGTCCAGGACACCAAAGTCGCCATCGAGGGCTTCGAAGCCTCGCTGAAGGCCGCCGATGCGCGCTTCCGCGGCGGGCTGGGCAGCCTGTTCGACCTGGAAGACGCCCGCCGCAGCGCACTGCTGGCGCAAAGCACGCTGGTGGAGCTGCAGCGCGAGCAGGTCGCTGCGTGGATCAACCTGTATCGCGCGCTCGGCGGCGGCTGGAGCCCCGAGCAGCTGGCCGCCGCCCCGCAGGCCGGCACCGCCACCGTCAAACCTTGAAACCCGAACGAAGCATGAAGACACTTCACAAGGCCGCCGTGGCGGTGTTGAGCGTGAGCGCGCTGCTCGGCCTGGGCACGCTGGCCGTGCGCGCCGCCGACGACAAGAAGGCCCCGGCCGCCGCGGCGCCGGCGCGCCCGGCGCTGTCGGTGACCACCACCCAGCCGCAGCGCGCGACGCTGCCGCTGCGTATCAGCGCCAACGGCAACATCGCCGCCTGGCAGGAGGCGATCATCGGCACCGAGGCCAACGGCCTGCGCCTGGCCGAGGTGCGCGTCAACGTCGGCGATGCGGTGCGCAAGGGCCAGGTGCTGGCCATCTTCCAGCCCGAGCTGCTGCAGGCCGACGTGGCGCAGATCCGCGCCCAGGTGGCCGAGGCCGAGGCCGCGCTGGCCGAGGCCCAGGTCAACGCCAAGCGGGCGCGCGAGCTGGAAAGCAGCGGCGCCCTGAGCGACCAGCAGATCAACCAGTACCTGACCGCCGAGCGCACCGCGCAGGCGCGGCTGGATGCGCAGCGCGCCCAGGCCCGCGTGCAGGGCCTGCGCCTGGGCCAGGCCCAGGTGCTGGCGCCGGACGACGGCGTGATTTCGGCGCGCAGCGCCACGGTCGGCGCGGTGCTGCCGGCCGGGCAGGAGCTGTTCCGCATGATCCGCCAGGGCCGCCTGGAATGGCGCGCCGAGGTGCCGGCCGCCGACATGGCGCGGCTGAAGCCCGGCATGCCGGCCAGCGTGACGCCGGTGGGCGGCACGCCGATCGCCGGCAAGGTGCGCATGGTGGCGCCGACGGTGGACCCGCAGACGCGCAACGGCCTGGTCTACGTGGACCTGGCGGCGTCGCCGGCGGCGCGCGCCGGCATGTTCGCGCGCGGCGATTTCGACATCGGCCGCGGCGAGGGCCTGACGCTGCCGCAGAGCGCGGTGATGACGCGCGACGGCTTCAGCTACGTGATGCGCGTGGACAAGGATTCGCGCGCCGTCGAGACCAAGGTGACGGTGGGCCCGCGCGTCGGCGACCGCATCCAGATCACCGGCGGCCTGCCGCCCGACGCCCGCGTGGTGGCCTCGGGCGTGGGTTTCCTGAGCGACGGCGACACGGTGCGCGTGGTCGAAGCGGCCCTGCCGGCGCCGACCGCCAAGCAGTAACCGAGGGCCTGCTGCCATGAACGTTTCCGCCTGGTCGATCCGCAACCCGATCCCGGCCATCCTGCTGTTCGTGATGCTCACGCTGGTGGGCCTGCTGGGCTTCCGGTCGATGAAGATCCAGAACTTCCCGGACATCGAGCTGCCGACGATCACCGTCGTCGCCAGCCTGCCGGGGGCGTCGCCGGCGCAGCTGGAGACCGAGGTCGCGCGCAAGCTCGAAAACTCGATCGCCACGCTGCAGAACGTCAAGCACATCTACACCAAGGTGCAGGACGGCACGGTGACCATCACCGTCGAATTCCGGCTCGAGAAATCGGTGCAGGAGGCGCTGGACGACACCCGCGACGCGGTGGCGCGCGTGCGCTCCGACCTGCCCGGTGACCTGCTCGACCCGCGCATCACCAAGGTCGAGCTGTCGGGCCTGCCGATCCTGACCTACACGGTGGCCTCGTCGAAGATGGACGAGGAGGCCCTGAGCTGGTTCGTCGACAACAACGTCACCAAGGCCATGCTCGGCGTGCGCGGCGTCGGCGCGGTGGCGCGTGTGGGCGGCGTCACCCGCCAGGTGCTGGTGGAGCTGGACCCGCTGAAGCTGCAGGCGCTGAACGCCACCGCGGCCGACATCTCGCGCCAGCTGCGCCAGGTGCAGCAGGAAGCCTCGGGCGGCCGCACCGACATCGGCGGCGCCGAGCAGTCAGTGCGCACCATCGCCACCGTGCAGACGGCGGCCGAGCTGGGCGCGATGGAGATCGCGCTGTCCGACGGCCGGCGCATCCGCCTGGACCAGGTGGCCAGCGTGCAGGACACGGTGGCCGAGAAGCGCTCGGCCGCGCTGCTGAACGGCGAGCCGGTGGTCGGCTTCGAGGTCACGCGCAGCCGCGGCGCCGGCGAGATCGACGTTGCCGAGGGCGTGCGCGCGGCGCTGGAGCAGCTGCGCAAGGAACACCCGGACATCACCATCGTCGAGGCCTTCAACTTCGTCGACCCGGTGCAGGAGGGCTACGACGGCTCGATGTGGCTGATGTACGAGGGCGCCATCCTGGCAGTTCTGGTGGTCTGGCTGTTCCTGCGCGACTGGCGCGCCACCTTCGTGGCGGCCACCGCACTGCCGCTGTCCGTGATCCCGACCTTCGGCGCGATGTACCTGATGGGCTTTTCCATCAACGTGGTCACGCTGCTGAGCCTGAGCCTGGTGGTCGGCATTCTGGTCGACGACGCCATCGTCGAGATCGAGAACATCATGCGCCACCTGCGCATGGGCAAAACGCCGTTCCAGGCGGCGATGGAGGCGGCCGACGAGATCGGCCTGGCGGTGATCGCCACCACCTTCACGCTGATCGCAGTGTTCCTGCCCACGGCCTTCATGAGCGGCGTGCCGGGCAAGTTCTTCGTGCAGTTCGGCTGGACGGCGGCCATCGCGGTGTTCTTCTCGCTGGTGGTGGCGCGCATGCTGACGCCGATGATGTCGGCCTACATCCTGCGCAAGCCCAAGGGCGAGCACCGCGAGCCCGGCTGGCTGGAGCGCTACATGGCGCTGGCCCGCTGGTGCCTGGAGCACCGCATCAAGACCACGCTGGTGGCGGTGGCCTTCCTGGTCGGCTCGCTGATGCTGGTGCCGCTGCTGCCCACCGGCTTCATCCCGCCGGACGACCTGTCGCAGACGCAGGTTTCGATCTCGCTGCCGCCGGGCAGCAACTTCCAGCAGACCTTCGCCGCCGCCGAGCGCGCGCGCGAACTGGTGAAGAAGAACGAGCATGTGAAGCTGGTCTACACCGCCATTGGCGGCGGCAGCGCCGGCGGCGACCCCTTCGCGCCGCAGGGCGCTGCCGAGGTGCGCACCGCCACGCTGACGATCAACATGACACCGCGCGGCGAGCGCCCGGGCCTCAGCAAGCAGGCCATCGAGGCGCAGCTGCGCGACGTGCTGCAGGACCTGCCGGGCGCGCGCGTCAAGGTGGGCTTCGGCGGCTCGTCCGAGAAGTACGTGCTGGTGCTGGCCGGCGAGGACGGCCGCGTGCTGGCCGAGCATGCGCGGCAGGTGGAAAGGGAGCTGCGCACCATCCCCGGCATCGGCAACGTCACTTCCACCTCCAGCCTGGTGCGACCCGAGCTGATCGTGCGGCCCGACTTCGCCAAGGCCGCCGACCTGGGCGTCACCTCGGCGGCCATCGCCGACACGCTGCGCATCGCCACCGCCGGCGACTACGACCAGTCGCTGCCCAAGCTGAACCTGTCGCAGCGCCAGGTGCCGGTGGTGGTCAAGCTGAACGCCGATGCGCGCACCGACCTCGACCTGCTGTCGCGGCTGGCGGTGCCGGGCGCGCGCGGCCCGGTGATGCTGGGCAACGTGGTGGACCTGAGCTACGACAGCGGCCCGGCGCAGATCGACCGCTACGACCGGCTGCGCAACATCAACTTCGAGATCGAGCTGAACCAGCAGCCGCTGGGCGAGGTGGAAGCCGCCGCGCTGGCGCTGCCCAGCCTGAAGAACCTGCCGCCGGGCGTGACGCAGTCCACCGTGGGCGACGCGGAAGCCATGGCCGAGCTGTTCTCCAGCTTCGGCCTGGCGATGTTCACCGGCGTGCTGTGCATCTACATCGTGCTGGTGCTGCTGTTCCACGACTTCGTGCAGCCGGTGACGATCCTGGCGGCGCTGGTGCTGTCGATCCCGGGCGCCTTCCTGGCGCTGTACATCACGCACACGGCAATCTCGATGCCGTCGATGATCGGGTTGATCATGCTGATGGGCATCGCCACCAAGAACTCGATCCTGCTGGTGGAGTACGCCATCATGGCGCGGCGCGACCGCGGCCTGACGCGCATGGAGGCGCTGCTCGACGCCTGCCACAAGCGCGCCCGGCCGATCATCATGACCACCATCGCCATGGGCGCAGGCATGCTGCCCATCGCCATCGGCGTGGGCGTGGACCCGAGCTTCCGTTCGCCGATGGCCATCGTGGTGATCGGCGGGCTGATCACCTCGACCTTCCTCAGCCTGCTGATCATCCCGGTGATCTTCACCTACGTGGACGACGTGGTGCAGAAGATCCAGGGCTGGCTGCACCGCAAGAAGCCGGCCGCGGCGCCGGCCGGCGGTGCCGCCACGCCCGGCCCGGCCGACCGCCACTGAGCCCGGAGACCGCCGCATGCGCATCACCCGACCGTTGCTCGTGCTGGCGCTGGCCGGCGGCCTGCTGGCCGCCGCCAGCCCGGCGCTGCGCGCCCAGCCCGCGCCGGCCGTGCCGCAGGCGCAGGCCCAGGGCAGCTATGTGACGCTGGACTTCGAATGGCTGGACGCCGGCCGCGCCCGCCGCGTGCCGGTGCGGCTGTACCTGCCCGAGGCCGCCGACCCGGCCGCGCCGGTGCCGCTGGTGGTGTTCTCGCACGGCATCGGCGGCTCGCGCCAGGGCTACAGCTGGCTGGGCCGGCACTGGGCCAGCCGCGGTTATGCCAGCCTGCACCTGCAGCACGTGGGCAGCGACCGCAGCCTGTGGGGCGGCAACCCTTTCGAGCTGGTGGGCCGCCTGCAGGGCGCCGCGCAGGAGGCCGAGGCACTGGCCCGCGTGCGCGACCTGAGCTTCGCGCTCGACCAGCTGCTGGCCGGCGAGCTGGCGCCGCGCATTGACGCGCAGCGCATCGTTGCCGCCGGCCATTCCTACGGCGCCAACACCGTGCTGCTGGCCAGCGGCGCGACGGTGCAGCGCGAAGGCCGCCTGCTGTCGCTGCGTGACGAGCGCATCCGCGCGGCCATCGTGCTGTCGGCGCCGCCCTTCTACGGCGAGGCCGCGCCGGCGCAGATCCTGGCCCCGGTGCGTGTGCCCAGCCTGCATGTCACGGCCACCGAGGACGTGATCCGCATTCCCGGCTACTGGTCGGGTGCCGAGGACCGCGTGGCGGTGTTCGACGCCACCGGCAGCGCGCACAAGACGCTGGCGGTGTTCAGCGGCGGCTCGCACAGCATCTTCACCGACCGCGCCGGCACCGGCGGCGCGCAGCTGAACCAGCAGGTCAAGGAGGCCACGCGCGCGTTGTCGCTGGCCTTCCTGGACAGTGTCTTCAAGGGCGATGCACGCGGGCTGGCCGACTGGCCGCAGCAGTTTGCCGGCATCGTCGCGCGTTACACCCGGAGCGGACCATGAACCTGGAATGCATCGAACTGCAGAGCAGCCCCGAACCCGCGGCCAGCCTGATCGTGCTGCACGGCCTGGGCGCCGATGGGCATGATTTCGTGCCGGTGGCGCAGGCGCTGGACCTGTCGGCGGTGGGCGGTGCGCGCTTCGTGTTCCCGCACGCGCCAACCCGGCCGGTGACGATCAACGGCGGCTACGTGATGCGCGCCTGGTACGACATCCTGGGCACGCCGGGCGCGCGCATCGAGGACGAAGCCGGGCTGCGCCAGTCGCAGGCCCTGGTGGAAGGGCTGATCGCGCGCGAGCGCGAGCGCGGCATGCCGTCGAAGCGCATCGTGCTGATGGGTTTTTCGCAGGGCTGCGCAATGACGCTGCTGACCGGGCTGCGCCACGCCGAGCCGCTGGCCGGGCTGGTGGGCCTGTCCGGCTACCTGCCGCTGGCCGCGCAGACCGCGGCCGAGCGCCACGCGGCGAATGCGCAGACGCCGATCTTCCTGGCGCACGGCCGGCACGACGCGATGATCGCGCTGGACCGTGCCACCGCCACGCGCGATGCGCTGCAGGCGCTGGGCCATGACGTGGCCTGGCACGAGTACCCGATGGGCCACGAGGTCTGCATGGAGGAGATCGCCGACCTCAACGCCTGGCTGTTGCAGGTGTTGCGCTAGGAAGCTGGCCCGCTTCGTGCTGGGCCATGGACAATGCGGCGCTCGTTCCGTGAAAGCCCTCCCGATGGAAGAACAGATCCCCACCCTTGAATCCAGCCCGCAGGCCCATGTGCACCTGATCGGCGGCGAAAAAGGCGGCGTCGGCAAGTCGCTGATGAGCCGGCTGCTGGCGCAGTACTTCATCGACCACGACATTCCGTTCCTGGGCTTCGACACCGACCGCTCGCACGGCTCGCTGATGCGCTTCTATGCCGGCTATGCGTCGCCGGTGCTGATCGACCGCTACGAGGCGCTGGACACCATCATCGAATCCTGCGTCGACCAGCCCGGCCGCCGCGTGCTGGTGGACCTGGCCGCGCAGACGCACGAGCCGCTGACCAGGTGGATGGACGAATCCGGCGTGCTGGACCTGGCCGATGTCTCCGGCCTGGCGCTGCACTACTGGCACGTCATGGACTCGGGCCGCGATTCGGTGGACCTGCTGAAGCGTCTGCTCGACCGCTTCGGCCACCGGCTGCGCTACGTGCTGGTGCGCAACCAGCTGCGCGGCGACGATTTCAGCCAGCTCGAACAATCGGGCGAGCTGGAGCGCGCCATCGGCCTGGGCGCCAAGGTGGTCAACATCAAGCGGCTGCACGACGCGGTGGTGCAGAAGATCGACGCTGCCAACAGCAGCTTCTGGGCGGCCAAGAACACCGGCAATGCCACCGGCGCGCGGCTCGGCCTGATGGAGCGGCAGCGCCTGAAGCTGTGGCTGAACCACGCCTATGCAGAGATCGCCAGCGCCGGCGTCTGAGCCCGCGGGCCGCTGAGCGGGTGCGCGGCGCGTGCGCATCCTGCTGGTGTCCGACCTGCACTACGCGCTGCGCCAGTTCGACTGGGTGGTGCAGCGCGCGCCCGATTACGACCTGGTGGTGCTGGCCGGCGACTGCCTGAACATCGCCTCGGCCGTGCCGCTGCACGCGCAGTCGGTGGTGGTGCTGCACTACCTGCAGCTGCTGCGATCGACCACCCGGGTGGCCGTCAGCTCGGGCAACCATGACCTGACCGGCCCCGACGCACAGGGCGAGCAGGCGGCGCTGTGGCTGGACGAGGCGCGTGCCGCCGGCGTGCCCTGCGACGGCGATTCGCTGCTGATCGGCGACGTGCGCGTCAGCATCTGCCCGTGGTGGGACGGCCCGATCGGCCGCGCCGCGGTGGAAGCGCAACTGGCCGCCGACGCCGCGCGGCGGCCGGCGCACTGGCTGTGGGTCTACCACTGGCCGCCGCTGGGGTCGCCCACCTGCTGGACCGGCAAGCGGCACTACGGCGACACCGAACTCGGCGGCTGGATAACGCGTTTCGCGCCCGACCTGGTACTGACCGGCCATGTGCACGAGCCGCCGTTCCGGCCCGACGGCGCCTGGGCCGACCGCATCGGCCGCAGCTGGGTGTTCAACGCCGGCCACCAGATCGCCCCGGTGCCGGCGCACATCGACATCGACCTGGCCGGCGGCACGGTGCGCTGGCAGTCGATGCTCGGCGACGAGACGCTGCAACTCAGCGACGCCGCGGCACCGGAACGCAGCGTTTTCTAGTAGACGGGATCGGGATCGCGCGCCGAACCGGGCCGCGCGGCCGGCGCCGGATGCTGCGCCAGGCGGTTCAGCACCTGCGGCACCATCGACAGGCCCGGCGCGTCACCGTACTGGTGCTTCAGGTCCACCAGGTAGGTGGTGACGAAGTTCAGCCGCTCGGCCAGGCCCACCGCCACCAGCCGGGTGATGGCCGGGTCGCTGGCCAGCAACGCGGGGCCGTCGTCGGCACGGCGCAGCACGCTGGGCGCCACCGCCACCACGGTGGCGCTGTAGCCGTTGCCCAGCAGCGCCGAGATCTCGCCGACCAGCGCGCCGGGCTGGGTGATGCCGTTGACGACCACGTCGCCCTTGCGCACCTCGAGCCGGCCCGACACCAGCACCCACAGCAGGCGCGCGGTCCCGCCTTCGGCCACGACCACGTCGCCCGGGGCGAAGGCCACCTCGGGCAGCTGCGTGGTCAGGGACAGCATGTCGCTCATTCAACGCATGCTAAGGCAAGGCCCATGCCCGGGCGGGGCCGTTCAGCCGCGCGGCGGCGGGCTGAACTCGCGCGACGGCTTGGCGGCCTTGGCGTACAGGCCTTCCACCTTGGGCAGGTTGGCCTCGATGTCCTTGATGCGGGTGTTGCCCGACGGGTGCGTGGACAAGAACTCCGGCGGCGCGCCCTTGCTGGCGGCGGCCATCTTCTGCCAGAGCGTCACGCCGGCGGCCGGGTTGTAGCCGGCGCGGGCCGCCAGCTCCATGCCCACCAAGTCGGCCTCGGACTCGTCGCTGCGGCTGAAGGTCAGCGTCAGCAACTGCCCGCCCATGCCGGCGGCCATACGGCCCAGGTCGCCCAGGCCCAGCAGCGCCGAGCCGATTTCCAGCGCGCCGCGGGTGGCGAAGGTCTTGCCCATGCGCTCGCGCGCATGCTCGCGCAGCGCGTGCGCCATCTCGTGGCCCATGATCATGGCCACCTCGTCGTCGCTGAGCTGCAGCTTCTGCAGGATGCCCCAGTAGAAGGCGATCTTGCCGCCGGGCATGCAGAAGGCATTGATCTGCGGGCTGCCGATCAGGATGACCTCCCACTTCCACTGGGCGGCGCGGCGGTTCCACTCGTAGGTGTACGGAATCAGCCGCTGCGCGATGTAGCGCAGGCGTTGCAACTGCGGGTGGCTGTCGGGCGCCAGCGCGCGCTTTGAGGCGGCCTCGCGCTGCATCTGCACGAACTGCTGGGCGGCGGCCTGCTCGATCTGGTCGGCCGGCACCAGCTTGCTGAAGCTGGAGTTCTTGCCGACGTCCACGCCTTCGCGCTGCGCCCAGGCCGGCGTGGCGGCCA
>Ga0209369_1000521_pt1 | contig 45733 bp, 45 predicted proteins | sample EBPBio142010_DNA_FD_185865 | JGI IMG/M metagenome (GOLD analysis project Ga0209369, IMG submission 185865) | Wastewater treatment Type I Accumulibacter community from EBPR Bioreactor in Madison, WI, USA - Reactor 1_10/4/2010_ DNA (SPAdes)... | ecosystem: Engineered > Bioreactor > EBPR >...
AATCAGCGGCGAGTATTTCGCCACCCAGCGGTTCAGCGTCGCATGATCGAGAATGACGCCCCGCTCGGCCATGATCTCTTCGAGGTCACGATACGACACCGTGTAGCGGACATAGAAGAACACCGCGAAGAGGATCACCTCCTTCGGAAACTGCGCACCCTTGAACGAGATCATCGCTCCGCCTCCGTCTGATGTTCTTGGATGAATGCAATGTCCGACCGTGACCCGACCGGGTCAACCACAGAAGTTTGCGACAAAACCGACCATCCATCATCCGGGCGAACACCCCCTTGTCACTCCACCGTTTCCAGCGGTTGTAGAGGGTCTTCGGCGGACCAAACTCCCGGGGTGCGTCGCACCACCTCAAACCATTGCGATTGATGAAGATTAGCTGCAGGCATATGGACCGGCGAGCAGAGTCTGATAGCTCCGGTCACTGATCACCAAAATGCTACCGCAGCGGCGGAACGTCATGGTTTTCCGCAGGATCGCGGCAGGTCACCGGCCATGCACCACCCTCCGGCCTGTCAAACGCTGGGTTCGTCCTCCAGCCCCTATCCGCAGCGACCCTACGGTCGCGGCTTGTTTGCGGTGTGGTGAAAATATCGGCGAACCGCCTTGACGATGGGCAGTTCGCCTGTGCCGCAGGACCGACGGCCTTGCCAGCAGGAAATCATCGCTGCGGCACGGGACCAGTGGGTTTACCCCAGAGCTGTCACCTGTGAAACCGATCATGAGCGCCAGCCCTTCCCATATCGCGCAACGCAGCCATGGTGCAGCCCGTCTGGCCTTTGGCCGCGCTGGCGGCTGGACCAGGCTTGAGAAGTTGCACCAGTCTGGATCGGCCAAGGCTTTCGTGCACCCCACGGGCACTGGGCCAGAGGTGGTCTTTCTGAACACGTCGGGCGGGATGACCGGGGGCGACCGTCTGGCCTATGCGCTAACGCTGGGCGCAGGCTGCCGGGTCACGGCCACCACCCAGACTGCGGAACGCGCTTATCGCAGCGTCGATGGACATGCGACTGTCGAGGTCACACATGACCTTGGTCCCGGCGCGCATCTGGACTGGTTGCCGCAGGAAACCATCCTGTTCGATCATTCGAATCTGCAACGCCAGACAACCGTGACCCTGGCCCGCGGCGCGTCCTGCCTTCTGCTGGAGGCCGTGGTGCTGGGCCGTGCGGCGATGGGCGAGACACTGCGCGCGCTGGATCTGCACGACCGGCGCAAGGTGATGCGCGAAGGTGTTCCCATCCTGGTTGAACCTCTGAGAATGGCCGATGCCGCATTGACCGCCGGGCCGGGCGTTCTGAATGGCGCACGGGCCTTTGCCAGCCTTGCGCTGGTGCAGGACGGGGTCGAGGCGCGTCTTGCGGCAGTGCGGGCCAGTCTGGACGAACCGGGCGTATCTGCGGGGGCTTCAGCTTTTGATGGCAAGCTGACGGTTCGCCTGATGGCCGCCGACGGCTGGCCGCTTCGGCGACAGATCCTGCGGGTGCTCAAGGTGCTGCGCGACAGCCCGTTGCCCCGCGTCTGGCAGATGTGAGGACAAGCGATGAACTTGACACCCCGGGAACGCGAAAAACTGCTGGTCAGCGTGGCGGCCATGGTCGCCCGGGGCCGACTGGCGCGTGGCGTCAAGCTGAACCACCCCGAGGCGGTGGCGCTGATCACCGATTTCGTCGTCGAAGGCGCGCGCGATGGCCGGACAGTCGCCGATCTGATGGAGGCCGGGGCGCATGTCATCACTGCGGGGCAATGCATGGCGGGCATCCCCGACATGATCCATTCCGTTCAGGTTGAGGCGACATTCCCCGACGGCACCAAGCTTGTCACCGTCCACCACCCCATCCGTTGAGAGGATTGCGCATGAAACGTCTTGCCCCGGCCCTTGCGATGCTTCCGTCAGCGGCACTGGCCCATTCTGGCGATCACCGTTCATCAGGCCTTTTGCACATGCTGACCGAGCCGGACCATTCGGTGATGCTTGTCGTTGCTGCTGCGGCGCTGGTCTATGCCGTCTGGAAGTTCAGGTCCCGGTCATGATCCCCGGGGAACTCATGCCAGCAGCGGGCGAGATAGAGCTGAATGCAGGTCTGCCTGTCATCGTTCTCATGGTGGCGAATACCGGCGACCGACCGGTACAGGTGGGAAGCCATTACCATTTTGCGGAAACGAATGCGGCGCTGTCCTTTGACCGGGTGGCCGCACGCGGGCAGCGGCTGGATATTGCGGCCGGAACGGCGGTGCGGTTCGAGCCGGGGCAATCGCGCGAAGTCAGGCTGGTGCCCTATGGCGGCGCTGGCGCCGTCTTTGGGTTCAACCAGCAGATCATGGGGCCGCTATGACCCTCCGGTTGCAATCCGCTGGCGCGCGATCGTTGTCGCATTCCCGTCGGGCGGAAGTGCCATTGTGGCAGACCACGCGGCCGCGGGCCGCCCCGTGCACAGGATGGATGCCATGAACCCGATGATCACTTCGACCCAGATGATACGCCTGTCGCTGCAGACCGGCATGATGCTGATGGAGGCGCAGATGGTGATCGGGATGCGGCTTCTGGGGATGGCGGGCCTCTGGCGTGTCCAGCCTTCAGAAAATGCCCGCATGTCGGCCGAGAAGGTATCGGCGGCGACCGAGGTGGCGATGGCCACATCCCACGCCATCATGGCCCGCAAGTCACCGACCGTTATCGCCGAGGCCGCGCTGAAGCCGATCAGCCGCCGCACCCGTTCCAACGTCAAGCGTCTGGCCCGTCGCGGCCCCGGCAAACCCTGAGGTTCTCATGCCAGTCCTGATCAGCCGCCAAGCCTATGCCAGCATGTACGGCCCCACGACGGGCGACCGGCTGCGGCTTGGTGATACCGAGCTGATCGTCGAGGTCGAGCGCGACCTGATCGCCGAACGCGCATCGGGTAAGGCCAATGCGCTGCGCTATGGCGAAGAGGTCAAGTTCGGCGGCGGCAAGGTGATCCGCGACGGCATGGGGCAAAGCCAGTTGACCCGGGCGCAAGGTGCGATGGACACGGTGATCACGAATGCGCTGATCATCGACCATAGCGGCATCTACAAGGCGGATGTCGGTCTGCGTGACGGGCGGATCGCGGTGATCGGCAAGGCGGGCAACCCCGATACCCAGCCGGGCGTCGACGCGATTGTCGGGCCTGGGACAGAGATCATCGCAGGCGAGGGGCGCATCCTGACTGCCGGGGGTATGGACAGCCATATCCACTTCATCTGCCCGCAGCAGGTAGAAGATGCGCTGCATTCCGGCATCACCACCATGTTGGGCGGCGGTACCGGCCCTGCGCATGGCACCCTGGCCACGACCTGCACGCCGGGACCCTGGCACCTGGGGCGAATGATCCAGGCGGCCGACAGTCTGCCAATGAACCTGGCTTTTGCGGGCAAGGGCAACGCGTCGCTGCCGGATGGGTTGGTGGAACAGGTGCGCGGCGGCGCGGCGGCCTTGAAGCTGCATGAGGATTGGGGAACGACCCCCGGTGCCATCGACTGCTGCCTGGGCGTGGCGGATGCGATGGACGTGCAGGTTATGATCCACACCGACACGCTGAATGAAAGCGGGTTCGTCGAGAACACCCTGGCCGCGTTCAAGGGCCGCACAATCCACGCCTTCCACACTGAAGGTGCGGGCGGCGGCCACGCCCCTGATATCATGAAGGTGGTGGGCTGGCAGAACGTGCTGCCATCCTCGACCAACCCGACGATGCCCTACACCGCCAACACGGTGGAAGAGCATCTGGACATGCTCATGGTCTGCCACCACCTCGACAAGCGCATCCCCGAGGACGTGGCCTTTGCCGAAAGCCGCATCCGGCGCGAGACGATCGCGGCCGAAGACGTGCTGCACGACATGGGGGCGTTCTCGGTGATCTCGTCTGACAGTCAGGCGATGGGCCGGGTGGGCGAGGTCATCACCCGGACCTGGCAGACCGCGCATAAAATGAAGGTTCAACGCGGGCGGCTGGCGGGGGAGCAGGGGCAGAACGACAACCTGCGGGTCCGCCGCTACATCGCGAAGTACACGATTAATCCCGCCATCGTGCATGGCATCAGCCAGCACATCGGCAGCGTCGAGGTGGGCAAGCGGGCGGACCTTGTCTTGTGGACCCCGGCCTTCTTTGGTGCCAAGCCCGACATGGTGCTGATCGGCGGCATGATCACCGTGGCACAAATGGGCGACCCCAACGGGTCGATCCCGGTTCAGCCCATGTATTCGCGACCCATGTTCGGCGCGCTTGGGCGGGCGGTCGAACGGTCAGCGGTGGTCTTCGTGTCCAAGGCCGCCCAGGAGGATGACCTGCGATCGCAGCTTGGGATAGCCAAAGACACCCTGGCGGTCGACGGAACGCGACAGATCGGCAAGCGCGACATGGTGCTGAACAACGCCACACCCAAGGTCGAAGTTCACCCCGAAACCTATGAGGTTCGGGCGGATGGAGAGGTCATCACCTGCGCCCCTGCCACCGAACTGCCCCTCGCGCAGCGCTATTTCCTGTTCTAGGCCATGACCAAGCTTCTGAAATCCGCCCCGCCCCTTATCCATGATCGGGTAATTCTGGATTATGACCAGCGCCTGATGCGCCGGAAGCTTCTGACCAGCGCTGGCGGGCGCGAGTTTCTGGTGGATCTTGCCTCGGTCACCAACCTTGACGATTTCTGGGGTTTTGAAACCGACGGCATCACGATCGAGATCGTCGCCGCGGCCGAGGCCGTGCTGGTGGTCACCGGAGATCTGACCCGGCTGGCCTGGCACATCGGCAATCGGCACACGCCCTGCCAGATCCTGCCCGACCGGCTGGTTATCCGAGAGGATCATGTTCTGGAGCGGATGCTGACCGGTCTTGGCGCTACGATCCGCCGCGAAAGCCTGCCCTTCAAGCCCGAGGGCGGCGCCTATGGGCAGGGGCGCACGATGGGCCATTCCCACGGCGATGACCCGGCCCAGACAGACGCGGAGCGGTTCGGCTGGCACCACCATGGCGACGGCAACCTGCATTTCCACACGCCAAAGGCCGGGCGGTGACGGCAATCCTGACACTGGTCCAATGGCTTTCCCCCGCCTTTCCGACCGGGGCCTTTGCCTATAGCCACGGGCTTGAGCGCGCGGTTGCCAGCGGACAGGTGTGCGACGCGGCGGGGTTCGCCATTTGGCTGCGCAACGTGCTGCAATTCGGGGCGGGCAGGCAGGATGCGATCCTGCTGGCCCGGGCCCTTGCATCTGATGCTGACCATGCCGCGCTGGACGCCCTGGCCCGGGCTCTGGCGCCTTCGTACGAGCGGTTGCAGGAAAGCGCGGAACAGGGGGCCGCTTTCGCGCGGATGGTGGCGGGGCTGACCAGCCGCAGCCTTCCGCCGCGGCTGTTGCCCGTTGCCGTGGGCGAGGCTTCGGCCCCTCTGGGCCTGCCGGTGGAACAAGTCGTGCAGTTTTACCTTCAGGGATTTGCGGGCAACCTCTGCACCATCGCAACCCGGCATATCCCCCTGGGCCAGTCCGAGGGGCAGGCAGTCTTGGCCGGACTATTGCCTGAAATCGAGAGGTTGGGGCAGCAGGCGGCACGGGCAAGCCTTGATGACATTGGCGGCTGCGCCCTTATGGCCGACCTTGCCGCCTTCCAGCACGAAACCATGGACGTAAGGATTTTCCGCACATGACACAGGCATCGCACGGTCCCCTGCGCGTCGGCATCGGCGGGCCGGTCGGGGCCGGCAAGACCACGCTGACCGAAAAGATTGCGCGCGCGCTGGCCCCGCATCTGTCGATGGCGGTCATCACGAATGACATCTACACCCGCGAGGATGCCGAGGCGCTGATGCGCGCGCAGGTTCTTCCCGCCGAACGGATAAGGGGGGTCGAAACCGGCGGCTGCCCGCACACGGCCATCCGCGAGGATGCCTCTATCAATCTGGCGGCGGTGGCCGATCTGAACCGCGCCTTCCCCGATCTGGACCTGATCCTGATCGAATCCGGCGGCGACAATCTTGCCGCCACCTTCAGCCCCGAACTTGCCGATCTGACGATTTATGTCATCGACACCGCAGCCGGGCAGGACATTCCCCGAAAGCGCGGACCGGGGGTCACTAAGTCCGACCTTCTGGTCGTGAACAAGACCGACCTTGCACCGCATGTCGGTGTTGATCCGGTCCTTCTGGAAGAAGACACCTGCCGCGCCCGGGGAAGCCGCCCCTATGTCATGGCCCAGCTCCGCCACGATCTCGGCGTGGCCGAAATCGTCAAGTTCATACTGCACCATGGCGGACTGGGCCTGAGGACCGACGCCGCCTGACATTCTAACGAGCGCAGGCTTTGTCGCGAAGTTCCGCGTTGATCCGCAAAAGGCCAGGACAGCGCCCAGCTCACGCGCTTGCTAGCTTCTAAGACGCTGGCCATTTGGATCGAAGGCGGCGCCACTCAGCACGACGGCGCGATGCGGTTTCCCGAGGATCATCACATCTACCTCTGCACCGGCAAGAAGATCAGGACGCAGATAAGCCAGGGCCAGGGACTTATCGACATGATAGCCATAGGCGCCCGAGGAGATCTTGCCCGCAGGCCGGCCTTCCAGATCAAAGATCGGCTCGTTGCCGGTCGCATCCACATTTGTCGTTTGAATGTGCAGAGATCGCAGGACTTCGCGCGCGGGAAATTGCATTGTCCGAAGGCAGGCCGCGCGATTGAGGAAGTCCTTCTCGGGCCGGATCAGATCCGCCAATCCGCATTCCTGCGGCCAGTATTCGGGGCTGTAGTCGCGCCCCCAACTGCCATAGCCCTTTTCAATCCGTAGACTGGCCAGGGCGCGACCGCCGATGGGTCCGGCCCCGAACGGGCGCGCCGCATCCAGCAAGGCGGCATATAGCCGGGTCTGGTCCGCTATGTCGCAATGCAGTTCCCAGCCGAGGTCGCCCGTAAAGGACACGCGCAAGGCAATACAATCGACCCCCGCAACGGCGATCCGCTGTGACCGGAAGAAGGGGAAGGCGGCGTTCGACAGATCGTTCTTGGTCAGCGGTTGCAGGATGTCACGCGCCAGCGGTCCGGCAAGGTTGAACCCCGCCATCTGTTCAGTGACGCTTTGCCACCGGGTTTTGGCAGGCAGGGGAACGGAATCGAAGAAGCGCTTGTGGTAGCGCTCGGCCATGCCCGAGCCGACCATCAGATAATCGCCTTCACCCAGACAGGTGATGGTAAAGTCGCCCGCAATACCCCCACGCTTTCCGATAAGTGGCGCAAGACAGGACCGGCCGGCGAGTCCGGGCACGCGATTTGCGACCAGCGCCTCCAGCCAGGTCCGTGCCCCCGGCCCCGAAATGCGATAGCGCGCGTAGTTGGAGATATCGAGGATCCCCGCCCTTTCGCGCAGCATCCGCGCCTCTCGCCCGACCGGGGACCACCAGTTCTGACGGTCAAAGCCGATCGTTTCTTCGGTCGGCTCGCCCGGCGCCGCAAACCACAAGGGATGTTCCCAGCCGTAATTCAGGCCAAACACTGCGCCCATCCGGCGCTGCATCGCATAGACCGGCCTCGTGCGAACGGGGCGACCTGCGGCGCGTTCCTCATTCGGGAAGTGGATCTTGAACCGGTTGGCATATTGATCAGCGACGCGCGCCTTGGTGAAGGCCTTTCCCGCCCAACTGCCGTAGCGGGCAAGATCCCAGCCGAACATGTCAAGCTTCGGTTCGCCTTCGACAATCCATTCCGCCGACAGAAGGCCCAACCCGCCAGATTGCGAAAAGCCGGGAATGATGCCGTTGCAGCAGAAATAGTTCTTCACCTCCGGCACGGGGCCGAAAAGCGCCGCCGCATCGGGCGACCAGATCATCGGCCCGTTTATCACCCGCTTGATGCCGGCATTGCCCACCGCCGGAACCCTGGAAATGGCCCGCAGCATGTTCGGCTCGATCCGCTCAAGATCATCTGGGAACAGTTCATGCCCGAAGCCTGGGGGCGTGCCATTCTCGGCCCAGAACCGCAGGTCGCGCTCATAGGCGCCGACCAGAAGGCCTTTGCCTTCCTGACGCAGGTAATATTCGCCATCCCGGTCGGCGACCGATGGCAAGCGGCGGTCCAGCGCGGCGACTTCCGGGATGGTTTCGGTGACGAAATACTGATGTTCGGTCGGGATCAACGGCAGGTCTATCCCCGCCATGGCGGCGACTTCTCGCGCCCATAGCCCCGCCGCGTTCACCACCCATTCGGTGCGGATAGACCCGCGCGGGGTCTCGACGATCCATGTTCCGTCCGGTTGCTGGACCGTCGCCGTCACCGGGGTAAAGCGGTGGATCTGTGCGCCCCGGTCGCGGGCCCCCGCGGCATAGGCCATCGTCACGCCAGAGGGATCGACATTTCCCCCTTGCGGTTCGAACATGATGCAACGGATGCCGCTGTAATCGACCAGCGGATGCAGACGCTCTGCCTCGTCCCGCGTGACCTCGTGAAAATCCATCTGGTAGTAGCGCGCTTTTGCTGCCTGCAACCGAAGCTGATGTTCGCGCGCCTCAGTCTGGGCCAGATACAGGCTTCCAGGCTGGAAAATTCCGCAGCCTTGGCCGGTCTCGGCTTCCAACTCCTTGTACAGGCCCATCGTATAATGTTGCAGCCGACTGATGTTGGTGCTGTCGTGCAGCCCGTGGATGTTCGCTGCGGCGTGCCAGGTCGAGCCTGAGGTCAGCTCTGTACGTTCAAGCAGCACCACATCCCGCCAGCCAAGTTTCGCGAGGTGGTAGAGGATCGAACATCCCACCAGTCCGCCCCCGATGACGACGGCCTGCGCGTGGGTGGGAAAGGATACGGTCTCGGTCATGAGAACCCCGTTGCTAGAGGGCAGCGTAATCCTGGGAAGCGCTTTGATAAGTGAATTTGATGGGAACCGGCAGGTCCATACGCCATGCCTGAACCGACCGACCGTCCATCAGCGACAGGGCGCGGGATGTATCCACGACCGCGCCGCCGTAAAGCCGGTTCGCCATGTTGAGCACAGCTGTTTCATGCATGGCGCGGCTGCCAGATCCGCAGGCGTCCTTGACCAGAAGGATCCGCACCCCGCGCTCGACCCCGTCCTTTACGGTCGCAGCGACGCAGGCCTCGGACCAGCAGCCCGCGACAATCAGCCATTCGGCCGCGAGCGCACTGATCGCGGTCGCCAGCGCCGGAGCGGCAAAGCAGCTTGCATCGCCTTTGACGATGACGCGTTCGCCCGGCAACGGCCGGACTTCGGGCGATATCTCGGCCCCTGGGGTGCCCGCATCGCTGAAAGCGGATCGCCCATCCTTCCCCAGCGGGTGAAAGGGGCGAACCATGTCGGTCGCAGTATCAACGAGATAGACCGAATGCAGAACCGGCACGCCTGCACCGCGCGCCCCGGCAATCAGCGCGGCGCAATTGGCGGCGACCTCATCGTAATTCTCAACCAGATAGCGAGAGTCAGTGCGATGTTCTTCCTGCATGTCGATCAGAAGAAGCGCCGCCTTGCCGGGTGGAAAAGTCAGGGCCTGGTGCATTTGGGTCCATTCTTTTGTGGGTCAGTCCCCGCTTTGCCCGCATCTCGCGCGGGGCGCAGCCGAACTCCATCCGGAATGCGCGCGAAAAGCTCGATGCGCTCATGAAACCGCAACTGAGCGCCACCTCGTCGATCTGAGCGGCGGAATGCGCAAGCAGATCTGCGGCATGTTTCAGGCGCAACCGCCTTAGGTAAGTGGCGGGGGCCTGCCCGGTCTCTCGGCGAAAGGCGCGCTCCAGCCGGTCGGACGACACCCCAAGCGCACGCGCAATGATGCGCACTTCCTTTGGATCATCCAAGGCTTGTTCCATCGCGGCGACTGCGGACAGGACCAGCTGGTCTTTTATGCCCGTGCGCAGCCGCAACGGCAGCCGCTGGCGGTCGGCGTCGTCTCGAAGCGGGCTGTGGACGAACCATTCCGCCACTGCGGCGGCAAGGTCGGCGCCGCAATCCGTGGCGATGATCGACAGCATCATGTCCAGCGCACCGACCCCGCCAGTGGCGGTGAAGCGGCTCCGGTCGATCACAAACAGGTCCGTCTGCAAGTCGATCTCGGGAAAGGCCTCGCGAAAGGCGGGCTGGCTGGTCCAGTGCAACGTGCAGCCATAGCCCGTCAGCAGGCCGGCGCGCGCCAGAAAGAACGCACCATCGGCCACCGCTCCAAGTGCTGCGCCGCCGCGCAACTGACGGCGAATCCAGGACAGCGCATGGTGGGCGGTCAGAACTTCGGCATTGCCGCCCGAACAGACGACGATGCGGTCTACATCCGGTGCGGCCGCAGCGCCGTGGTCGGGTTCCACCTTAAGCCCGTTCGAAGCGCGCAGGGGCGCGGCATCGTCGGCAACGACGGTCCAACTGTAGATTGGTCGACCCGCCAGCAAGTTCGCGGCACGCAACGGCTCCATGACGGCACTGAAGGCCATCAGGGGAAAGCCGGGAAACACCAGAACAGCATAGCTGATCGGAGCGGCATCCCGGGAAACCGGGCCAGTGGGTGGAATATGCGGGCCGGGTGGCGAGACGATCATCCTGCCCCCTCGAGCGATCGGCGCAACCACGCCATTGACGACGGTGCGGGCAGATTGGACAAGAAACCGTGGGTTTGCCCTTCGGCGATGATCAGACGGGCACCGGAAAGGTCTGCCAGGGTCTCGGATGCGTAAAGCAACGGGTCAGCACCCGCGCCCAGGACCGTGGTCGCCGGGTGGAACGGGAATCCTTTCGCAAACGGATCGTAGCGGGGATTCCCCGCAATCACGCCCGCCGGGTCAAGCCGGCGGGTATAGGATGCCAGTGACCTTGGTCCCAAACCGTCGGCCTCATCGTCACCTGCCGCGGCGGGACGGGGCATCACGATGCCGCCCGGATTGAACAGCACAAGATCAGCTATCGCTGCCCGTTCAATCGGCATCAGTGCGGCATAAGCCCATAAGGCGATCATGCCACCCGCGCTGTCACCCATCACCCTCAGCCGCGGATTCAGCCTGCACTGCCGCACGATGGCGGCGACGCCATCCTCGACCTGCGCGGGGAAGGACGATTCAGGTGCCAGGCGGTAGCGGACGGACAGGACGCTTGCGCGCGCTACATGCGCGATCCAAGCAGCAACCACCCGATGCGTTTCGGGTGATCCGACGATGAAACCGCCGCCATGAAAGTAAACGACCGGAGTTCCTGTCGCGCTGAAAGGAGTGAACATCAGCCCCCCGGGGCAATCGCCTTCCGGGGGCAGATCGGAAACCTGCACGTCACCTGGCATCGTCGGGTTGACCACCTCGGGGCGGGCATTCCGCCAACGGCGGAGGTCGTCAGGCGCGCCATTGATCCAGTCAGGGGCGGCGAGCAGGTCCATCTAGCTATCAAACCGGGTAAAAAGTTCGGCTGCACGCGCGATGGCGTCCTGGTCGAGCGAGACTCCCAGGCCGGGGTTCCCCGCCAGGGCCAACCGGCCCTTGATCGGCGTAAGGCTGGGGCTTTCCACGATATCCTCACGCAGAAGCTGCCACATGATCTGGTTGCCGTCATCAAGGTTCGGGATCGCCCGAGCAACATGATGCTCGGCGCAGGTCGTGATCCCTGTCGTCATTGACGAATGGATGCAGATGTTCAGCCCGGCGCCCTCTGCAATCGCAGCGGCCTTCATGGTGCCGCGCAATCCGCCGATTTCACGCGGCCCGACGGCGATCATGTCGGCTGCACCCGTGGCACAGGTCCGGTAAACCTCATCCAGGGTGAAGACGGCCTGGTCGGCGCCGATGGCAATCGGCGCGCGCTCGGTCACGCGGCGCAAAGCCTCGATGGAGCGGCTGGTGGTCGGTTGCTCGATGTATTCGATGTCATAGGGGGCGAACTCGGTCATCCGCCGGATTGCGGTGGAAATGTCCCAGCCCTCGTTGGCATCAAGCCGCAGACGGGCATCGCCAATCGCCTCGCGCACCAGCCTGACCGCCTGCCGGTCGTGGTCGGGGCCGACCCCCACCTTCAGGTAGATCACCGGTTCGCCTTTGGCGACGGCATGGCGGGCGTCGGCCGCAATCTCTTCCGGAGACTCGCCCTGAAGGAAATAGAAGTAGCCCACGTCTTTGCGTCGCTGCCCGCCCAGGAGATCCCAGACCGGACGGCCCAGAAGCTTGCCCTGAAGATCCAGCGCGGCCATCTCGATCCCGCTTTGCAACTGGTTCGCATAGCGCGGCATGTTGCCGCCAAAGGCCAGGAACAGCGCCCGATACGCGTCGGCCCAGCCCTGCGCGATGTCAAACACCGATGTGCCGATCAGGCGCCGTCCGATCTTTTCCAGCACCCGGCGCTGCGCTGTGGCGTCGGGCGCTGTCGTCGTTTCGCCATAGCCGACCGTGCCATCCTCGCCCTGCATCTCGATCAGGTTGACGTGGAAGGCATCCTCGATGCCCTGCGACCAGATATAGGGCGTCTTCAGCGGAAGCCGCAGTGATGTGACACAAAAGGAAGTAATCTTCATTGTCGCCCAATCCCGGAGTGTCCCACCCCTGACGGGGTGGGACGGGTCAGTTTCACGCCGAAAGCCAGACATTGTCGAGATGATCCTCGAACGCCTGTTGCATGCGAAGCCCGTTCACGCCATCGCGGTAGGACCGATAGATCGAGCGCCAGAACGGCTGAATGATCACACCCGCATCGCGCAGGATCGTCTCGATATCCTTCATCAGAGCGCGCCGTGCTTCGACATCGGGCGTGGCCAGGGCCTGGTTCAGCAAATCGTCGAATTTCGGGTCGGAGAACGCACTTTCGTTCCAGGCCTCGCCACCGCGATAGGCAAGGGCCAGAACCTGCACACCCAAGGGCCGACCGTTCCATTCGGTCGCCGAGAACGGGTATTTTGTCCAGTTGTTCCAGAAGCTTGATCCGGGAAGAACCGTCCGCTTCACCTTCAGGCCGGCATCGCGCATCTGTGCTGCAACGGCGTTGCAACTGTTGGCCTGCCATTCGTCCTCGATCGAGATCAGCTCGTATTCGTGATCCTGCGCGCCCGCTTCCTCTAGCAGCTTCATGGCTGCGGCAGGGTCGCGCGTTGCGGGTCCGATGTCATAAAATTCTTCGTGCATCGGGCCAACATGCATGTTGTCGGCCACTGTTCCGGCGTTGTTCACGCCCAATTGCAGGACCGTCGCGTTATCGACTGCCAGTTGGGCTGCGCGGCGGATGCGGACGTCGGTATAGGGCGCCTGTTGCACGTTGAAGCGGCAGACCATCGTCGAGCCGGTCGCGATTTCACTGGTCTTGAACCCGGCCGCCGTGAACAAGGCAAGCGTGTCGGCGGTTGTCTCGTCGGTCGCATCGATCGTGCCGGAACTCAGCGCAGCGACCGCATTCGACGGATCAAGGCCAAGGTCAATCCATTGCACCCCATCCAGCCAGAACTCGCCCTTCCACCAGGGCTTGTCCTTGCGTTTGACCTCGGCCGCGATCGAGGCTTCCCAACTGACCAGTTCGCAGGGGCCGGTCGAGATCGCCAGGGCCTTCACCGGGTCGGTTTCGCCGTCATAGCTGCGGTGCATGACCAGGGCGGGATAATCGGTCAGCCCCGCCACCAGCGTGATATCGGCGCGCGGCATGTGAATTCGGACGGTCGCATCATCGACCTTTTCCAGCGCGTCCGAGAGGATCTTCTTGGTTGAAGGATCAACAATCACACCAAAGCGCGAAGCCATGGAATTGCCTTCGATATTCTGGTCGCACCAGCGGGTGATGTTGGCAATGACGTCATCCGCGTTGAATGCATCGCCATTCGACCAGGTGACGCCAGGCCGCAGTTTAAGCGTCAGGGCCTTGGCGTCGTCACTCGCCTCCCATCCCTCCAGAAGATACGGTTCGAAGGTGAAGTCGCTGGTCCAGCGGATCAGGTATTCGTTCACCGTCCGGGCGACCTGCGCGATTTGATGACCGTCAAAGAGGCGGGGATCGCGGAAAGGTTTCACGTTCATAGACACCCGCAAGGTGCCGCCCTTTTGTGGAGTGGCGGCCAGGGCCCCGGTCGCGCCAAGCGTGATGCCACCCAAGGCCGCCGCGCCAGCGGCAGAGACCCCGAATGCGGCCATCGTGGCAAAGAATTCGCGTCGGGCCAGCTTTCCGGCGCGGAACTGCGCCGCCACCGGTTCAGCCATTGGATGCAGCAATCGGTCAGTCAACATGAACCGGTTCATCGACACCTCCTGAACCTGTGGGACCGGGATCAGTATCCGCGCCAAATTCGGCCCGCACTTTCCGCCAATCCGCGCGGAATATGCCAAATGCCGCACAGCCTGGGGTAACTGGCTGCGACATCCTGACGGCATCACCCCCAAAGTTGGGCGCAGCGCGAATGGTTTTGGTGCCAACCCCCGTCATCGAGCAAGCAGCGTTTGCAGCTTTGACGTTGCACGGGGCGACCGCGCAAAATGCCCGTCCTGTTGCCCGGTCGATCGCCCTGGCTGAGGCCGAGGGCAACGCTGTCTGCGGCCTGTTCTACCTGCCGCATTTCTGCGCCCAACTTGCAGTCGGGAAGATTGATGGCGGGGCCTGCCCAACGCCGACCCTGGAGGGCGCCGTCGTCAGGGTCGATGCTGCGATGGGTTTTGCACAGGCGGCCTTCGCGACGGGGTTCCCCCTGCTGACGCAAACCGCAAAGACACTGGGTGTTGCGGCGATGGCCATCCGCAATTCGGGGAATGCGCTGGCTCTTGGCCATTTCGTCCGGCCGCTGGCCGAAGCGGGCTTTTTTTCCGTTGCCATGTCGAACGCGCCGGCCTCCGTTGCGCCGCCAGGCGCGACGGCGCGACTTTTCGGAACCAATCCGCTGGCCTGGGCCGCGCCGCGCAGGGAAGGCCCGCCAATCCTGGTGGATCAAAGCCTCAGCGCAGTCACGAAGACAGAAGTTCTGATGCGCAAGGCAGGCAGGAAGGCCCTGGAACCGGGCTGGGCTCAGGACGCGCGCGGCCACCCGACAACGAATGCCGCGATGGCACTGGAAGGGTCGCTCCTGCCGTTCGGAGGGCAGAAGGGATCGAACATAGCCCTGATGGTGGAAGTGCTTTGCACCGCGCTTTCCGGCGGTGTCCTGAGCGTTTCGGCCAGCCCGCTCGGTTCGGTCGAGGGAGGCCCACCGCGCTTGGGCCAGTTCATTCTGGCGCTTGACCCGACCCGGTTCGATCTCGGCTTTGAAGAGGCGCTTGCCGCGCTGGAAGCGCAGGTCACCGCTGCCGGTCTTCGCATGCCGGGGCGCGCCCATGAGGTTGCTCAAGAAGTCGATCTGGCCGAGGACCTTTGGCGCAATACACTGACGCTGGCGGGCCTGGGGTAATCAGGATTTCTGCTTTTATCGGCACAAATCTCTGACGTCGCCCTGCCAAGCGGCGAGGGCGACAATCTGGCCTTTGTACGTCTTGCTTGCAGCGTCATACTCCTAAGGGGTCGCCGCTGCTGAACCCAGGACGCGATGCCCGCACCCGCTTCGCGATGGGCCACTCAACCTGCCCGAACATGGTGGTGCAGAAGCCTCATCGCGTCCGGGATGCGATGGTGAGGGCAAGTGTGACTCACTGGCCTTCAAGGTTCGCCAGTTGTCCCAAGCCGCCCGGACAGCGGCCCGGACAGCGGCCCAGAATGATGCGTTCGCCCTATTTTTTGGCAATCGCGGATTGCCTTTACTAAGGCGTCGACCGGGACTGGGCGCTGAATACGCCAAACGGTTGAACCGAAAAACAAGGCAAGACGAGCAGTTCTGACCCACCCGACCGCATATACGGCGCCTTCGGAAGCGCCACGAGGGGCAGTGGGTCGCGACATGAGGAGAAGCCATGCCAACACGCCAGGTCGAGAGCGTTTTCCTTACCGGCTCACTGATATGGGACCGTGCCCTTAACGGCCGTCCCGGCGGCATTGGGACAACACAGGCCAATATCGACACGGTTCGGACAAGCACCGAACAGGTCCTGTCTCAGGTCTTCACGGTAGGTACGCCGCCCCCTGGCTCTCCGGACGGGGTTTGGGACCAACTGACCTTTACGGTCAACCTTGTCCACGAGAACCCCACCATCTCGGCGACAGAAGAAGATCACGGAATAGCGGTGTTTCGGCTGTTCAACTCGAACGGCAGCCCGACCTCTGTTCCATCGGTAACCGTTGTCGTTGCGCCCGAGAATGCGCCGGCCGGAACCACGACCATGCAGGTTACGGTCACGTTCCACAATGTTGCGCCCGGAAACTACCGGCTGTTCGCGGGCGAGATGGACTCCGGCGACGGACAGGCATTGCGGATTCAAGTTTCGGACGGGCATGCCGTCGAGACGGTCTGCTTTGCTGATGGTACGATGATCATGACAAGCAAGGGTTGCGTGCCCGTTCAGGAACTGGAGGTCGGCGACCTGGTGCAAACCCGTGATCACGGACTCCAGGCAGTTCGTTGGATCGGATCGCGGCGCCTCTCGCGTCAAATCCTGAGGCGGCACGAAAGGCTGCGACCGGTTCGCATCGCGGCCGGGGCTCTGGGTCAGGGCGTTCCTGTCCGAGATTTGATGGTCTCGCCGCAGCATCGCGTCATGCTGCGGTCGCGGATTGCCATGCGCATGTTCGGCGAAACCGAGGTGTTGTGCCCGGCAAAACATCTGCTGCCTTTGCCGGGCGTCGAGATTGCCGAAGATCTCGATGAGGTTACCTATACCCATCTTCTGTTTGACCGGCATGAGATCGTCTTCTCCAACGGTGCCGAAACCGAAAGTCTGTTCACGGGTCCGCAGGCGCTGCGATCTGTCACGCCAGAGCAACGCGAAGAGATCCTGACGATCTTTCCGAACCTGGCAGAAATCTCTGAAACCTACAGGTGTTGCCGGACGGTCATTAACGGGCGGCAGGGCCGAAAGCTGGTGCAACGCCATCAGAAGACCTGCAGGCCTATGGTGGAACGCGCCCTTACGGTCGGGTCGTAGCTGTGGTGCTGCGCTGCCCTGCGCCCCGCCTGGGTTTGGTCAAGAGATCGTTTCTGCCCCGACGCGGACGCCCGCCGGACCTCCGGCTCATGCCTTGACCCCCATGGAAACAGAAGTTAAACGCCCCGCTTCGCTTTGACGGGACCTGGCGCCGTGCGCCGTCCCGCATGTTCAAGAAGGGGAAACCGCGGCCCGATTGGGTGGTGTCTGCACGAAGGACTAGACTACAAAATGGACTCTTTGGAGGCATTCTCGAAACTATCATTGCGCCTGATGCAAAGACTGGCGGGCGCTCAGATCGCGCCCCTTATGGACGCAACGCTTGATGACCTGTGCCGCTACATCTCGTTTGACGCGGGATGGTGGGGATGGACGCGGAAAGACAGGGAAGAGGCGTCCCTGCTTAGCTCGTCGCCTGTCGCACTGCCACAGAACTATGCACGCGAGTGGCAAAGGCGGGCATCGGTCCGCAACCCGATCAGCCTGCAAATGGCGCGCCGACCGGACCAACCCGCCCTGTATGACCGGTTGGACGACAATCCTTCCAGCCCCATGGCCGCGTTCAAGCGCAGCTACAACATCCGCCATGTGATGTATGGAGCGGGCCTCGGCGCCCCGAACAACCCTCACTTGTTCCTGTCGCTCTACCGCAAGGGCGACACTGCGCCGGGCTGGACCGAGTCAGAGATCCGGCTGTTCTCGAAAGTGGTGCCATTGCTGGGGTCGTCGATCCAGCATTGCGACCTGCGCTGCAACGAGAACAGGACCTATGACGAGATGCATCTGGATATCGAGCCCTGCGGCACGGTCCTGACCCGCTTTCCCTGTTCGGCCAGCACGCTGCGCGGCTTCTTTCCAGACTGGTCCGACCCCGGCATCGTGCCGAAACCCTATCGGTCGTTCTTCACCAAGCCCGGAAGACATCAGTTGATTGCCCTTGGTGTCGTCATCGAAGTCAGGCCAAAGCAGCTTCGCGACTGCGGGATCGACATCCTGGCTGTCAACATCCGGCGAAGACGCCCCTGCGACGTCCTGACACCGAAAGAAATGGAAGTTGCAGCACTGCTGATCTCGGGCCGCAGCGCGCGCGTCGTCGCCGACATGCTTGGCAAATCGCAGTATACGGTGCGCAATCAGGTGCAGTCGATCTACTCCAAACTCGCTGTGTCCAGCCGGGTGGAGCTGACCAAGCTCTTCGGGCCCGACCCAACTGCCGTGAACCGCGATCACTGGGAATGACCCCTTCGCGATGGAAATGCGGCTTCAGCCTACTGAACCCGTCCGGTTGGGACCGACGCGCTTCAAGCGGAACGTTATCCGCCAAGGTTGATTTTGCCGCGATTGCCCCTTGCCTGGACTCTGTTGCACAAATCGGCTTCTGACCGACCTTCCCGTTTCCCTGGACCGACCTATCCCACGACCCCTGTGACGGGTATGCCGAGAGCAGCGAAGCCGTTGAGCACGGCAACCCTGACCTGGAACTCTGAGACCTGACGGTCGAAGTCCCGTGCGCTCAGGCGCTGGCCGAGCAGTTTCACACAGTGCATCTTGGTCTCTGCGCGGCTTCGGCGGTGGTAGCCGCTCCATCGTCGCCAGATGGTCCGACCGACACGCTTCGATGTCCGCAGGATTTCGTTGCGCGCGATGGCCCCGGCGGTGTCAGGCTTCCAGGGCTTGGCGTTCCGGCGGGGTGGGATGATCGCAGCTGCGCCGCGGGCGGCGATGGCGTCGTGGCACTTTCGGGTGTCGAAGGCACCGTCAGCGGTGACCGTGGCGATCTCGTGTTCGGGCGGGATCTGGTCGAGCAGCGCGGGCAGCATGGGGGCATCACCGATGTCGCTGGTAGTGAACTCGGCGGCTCGGATTTCCAGTGTTTTCTCGTCGACCCCGATGTGGATCTTGCGCCAGACCCTGCGTTTGGTGCCCCCGTGCTTGCGGGCGTTCCACTCACCTTCACCCTCGACCTTGATGACGGTGCTGTCGACCAAGGGGCCAGTTTCGTCCCTCGTGCTGATGAATGCGGAACACTCGAACGTCCGTTTCGGACCTTCGCGGCGCGTGGTCGATTTACGGGTCGGCCAGGCTCACACCCTCGCCGCCCAGACCCTGAACCGGCCTTGCCCGGTGACCTCGCGGGTCAGGCCGCGGGCGACCAGGAGGTCGAGGTTACGCTGGACGGCGGCGCGGGAGGCTCCGGTCTCTGCTTCGGCCTGCGGGGCGGCCAGCATCGGCTGCGCGGTCAGCGCCGCGATCAGAAGGCCTGGTGTGCGCCCGGACAGGTCGGCGGTTTCCATCTCGGCCTTGCCGCGCCAGTCGGCCAGCCGGTCGAGCGACAGGAGGGCCGCCAGCACCGCCTGATGCGCGCCCGCGATCCAGCCGGCCAGCCTCCGCTCTGGCGTGCCGCTGGCGGTCAGCGCGGCAAAGCCCGCGAGGCTCAGCGGCAGGAAGGCAAGCCCCGATCTCCGGCCCGGCCCCTGCCCCGCAAGCCGCGCGGCCAGCACCGCAGCCTCGATCCCGCGCAGGTGGTCGGGCCGCTCGTCCAGCGCCCGCCACAGGTGGAACGTCGCGCAGCCCCGAGTGATGGCGCTCAGGCCTGCAACCGCCTCCAGGGCCACCGCCGCGTCGGCCCAGAGGGCCGCATCGCCACGGGCGTCCTCGCCCAGCGTCGCAGCGATGAGATCGCCCCCCTGCCCCACCGGCGCCATCAGCCGCCGTGCCGCCCAGGCGGTGCGGATCAGCCCCTCACCGCCTTCGTCAGCCGCCCCGATCCGGTAGCTCAACCACAGGGCCAGCCGGTCGGCACTGACCCGGTCTCCCGTCCACCAGCTCAAGGACGCCGCTTCCTGCAGCGCCAACCGCTGCGCCGCACCCAGCCCCTGCCCTCGCTGTCGTTCGGCCAACCGTCCCGCATCGAAGGCGAGTTCGGTCAGTTCCGCCGCCAGTCCGGCTTCGGCTTCGCGCCAGCCTGCCCCATCGACCAGTCCCGGCGTCGACGCCCGGGCCCCGGGCAAAGGATCTGCGGGCGTCGCGTCGTCCGCGTCGGACAGGAACCACAGGTCTTCGGCCTGCGCCGGGGCGTCGTAAGGCCCGGCCAGGGACAGGTCATCATCAATCTGTGCAGGGCGGGGTGACATCATGGGCGCAGAATAGCGGCTTTCTGCGTATTACTGAAGCATCGGTCAGGAATTCATTTTAGCCATGATAAGTCTGCCTTATCATGGCTGTTGTAGTCGCAGAGTATCCGGGGCAGTCTGGGCCCGGGAAACTGCCAGGAATGTGCGGATCAATGGTCAGACGCAGCGCTCAGCAGCCGCATCCCGGCAATCCCCGCCGCCTTGCGGTCGAAGGTCGCGGTCTCGCGGCAGCCCGCGCCCTGCCCCGCCAGGGCGATCATCTGGTCGGCGAAGCCCGGCCCGCCCTTGCGGTAGCGATCGGCGGCCAGCGCCACGCGGTCGCCCGCCTCGATCACCAGTTCCTTCGCCTCCAGCAGGCCGTCCAGCGCCCGGGCAATGTCGGGGCGGCCGAGGCCATAGGCCCGCTCCAGCACCCAGACAAGCTCGACCAGAACCTCCCGGCAGACATAGCCGGGCTCCGCCTCGGTCAGCCCGCCGATCAGCGCCGTGGCCGCCCTGGCCTGATCCGGGTCGTCCTGCACCAGGAAGCGGACCAGGACATTGGTATCCAGCCCGATCACTGCCCCGATTCCTGCCCCGATTCCTGGCCCGCGGCCCCGACTGCAATCGCCTCGTCCATCTCGTCAAGGCTGACCACCCGCCCGGTCCGGCCCTTCAGCAACCCGGCAAGGCCCGCGACCGGCACCGACCGCACGATCCGCACCTCGCCGCCGTCCAGGATCAGATATCGAAGCTTGTCGCCGGGGCTCAGCCGCAGCGCCGCCCGCACATCCCTGGGCAGCGTGGTCTGGCCCTTGATGGTGACGGTGGATTCCTGCATGGCAGCCTCCAAGGCGATTTCACATATCGCATTACATATGGCAGTTTTGCCTTCCCAATTCAAGGCCCAGCCATGACCGCTCTCGCCCTGCCCGCCTATGCCCAACTGTCCGATGCCGACGAGGCCGCGCTGAGCGAGTTGTTCCGGCGCGGCACGCCCCCCAACACCCTGCGCGCCTGGGAGCGCGACCTGGCCTATATCGCCGCCTGGAAGATGGCCGCCTTCGGCCGCCCCCTGGCCTGGCCCGAAGAGGAAAAGGTCGCCCTGCGCTTCATCCTCGACCATGCCCAGGACCTGACCGACCGCCCCGGAACCGCGCAGGACACAGCGCTGGAACTGATCGCGATCGGGTTGCGCGTCGCGCTCACCTGCCCCGCACCGGCCACGCTGGACCGCCGCATCGCCTCCTGGCAGGCCTTTCACCGCATGCGCAACCTGACCTCGCCCTTCTCTGCGCCGCTGGTCCAGCAGGCGCGGCAGAAAGCGCGCCGGGCCAATTCGCGGCCGCATGTGCCCAAATCGCCCCGGCCGGTGACCCGCGACATCCTGGAAGCTCTGCTCGCCACCTGCGATGACAGCCATCGCGGCATCCGTGACCGGGCGATGCTGATGCTGGCCTTCGCCTCGGGCGGGCGGCGGCGGTCGGAGGTGACGGCCCTGAATGTCGAGGATATCGGATGCGACGAGTTCAGGGCCAAGGGCCTGCTCTGGGTCCGCCTGCTGGAGACCAAGACGACGCGCAAGGATCAGGCGCCGAAACTGCCGCTGAAGGGGCGCGCGGCGCGGGCGGTGATGCATTGGCTGGAGGCGACCGGGCTCAGGGAAGGCCCGCTCTTCCGTCCGGTCTCCAAGTCAGACCGACCCCTGCCCCGCCGCCTTGCCTCCGACGCGCTGCGGACGATCCTGCGCCATCGGCTGCGGCTGGCGGGCCTGCCCGAGGATTATGCCACCCCGCACGGGTTACGGGCTGGTTTTCTGACCCAGGCGGCGCTGGACGGCGCGCCCCTGGCCGCGGCGATGAAGCTGAGCCTGCACCGCTCCGCCGTCCAGGCCCAGAAATACTATGCCGATGTCGAGATCAGCGAGAACCCGGCGGCGGACCTGCTGGGCGACTGAAACCGCCAGCCGCCGGTTTCGCCGCGAAACCCCGCGCTCAGGCCGGGCCCAGCAGGCGCTCAAGCTCGCGCATCAGCGTGTCGACCATCGGGTAATCCACCCGCTTGCCATGGATACGGATCACCCAGCTGTGGCCATCGTGCTCCGAGCTGAGGCGCGTGCCGGTCGACAGGTTCGCCACCCTGCCCTTCCCCAATGCCCCCGGTGGACGGCCACCCCGTTCGGGCTTGCGCGGTGCGGGCGTCAGATCGGCCAGCGCCGCCTCGATCCGGGCCCATTCCTCCTCGGCATCCTGGGGCGCGGCACCATCCAGGGCGGCCCGCACCAGCCTTTCGCCGCCATCGCGCAGCGCCGTCGCCAGACGCAGCCCTTCGCGCTCTTTCAGCGCCTCGGGAAAGGTCAGCATGTCGCCCAGCTCTTCGAAGATCAGCGCGAAAGAACGGACCTTGGACCGCTTGGCCTTTGACGCCTGCGGGAAAAGCGCCTCGACCGCCGCCTCGACATTGGCGAAGACCCCCTGCTGCGCCGCGATCACCGCGATCCGGCCGCGTTCGAAATGCGACAGGTTGGCCCGCACTTCATTCTCTTCGACCATGGCCGTCACGGCCCCGCCGAGATCGGCCGGATCGCGGATGATGGCGCGGATCTTGTCATAGCGCGGCTTCAGGGACATGGCCCGCAGGTTGCGCACGGCCTGCAGGCGGCGATAGCCGGACAGAAGCCCGTAACGCAGGCCCGAAGGAGCGTCGGGCGGCAGCAGGAACACCTCGACCGGCAGGCGCAGGCCATGGCTGGCGATCGAGAGCTGAAGCTCGGTCATCTCGGCCGGGTCCAGCGCCAGCCGGTCGCGGACCAGCGCATCGGCGTCGATCTCCTCGAGCGGGATCTCGACCAGGATCAGCCCCTTTTCCTCGGCCTGGCGCAGGCGTTCGGCATCGGTGCGGTCGCGCGCGGCGGCGGCGCGATCTTCGGGGCTGCGCGGATCATGGGCGGCGGCGGCCTCGGCGGCGATATGGCTGATCGGGGCCGACAGCGGCGCCCGGGATGTGGTTTCGCGGCGAAACTCGTCTTCCAGCCGCGCCAGATCATCGGCGCTGGGGGCGGTCAGGGTCTTGCGCTTTGCCATGGTCCTTTACCCTTTCGCTGCGGCGGGCGTTTCACCCTGGGCCAGTTTCATATCGCGCCACCAGGCGCCCAGCAGGACCTGCTTCACCTCGGCCCAGGTATGGTCAAAGGTCTCGCGCCCGCGGACATAGGTGTCGCGGTTGAAGTCGCGATAGTCGATCTCGTAGATGCCCGAGACCTGCTCGCCGGCCTGGCCGACCAGCGCGGTCATCTCTTGCCGGTAGGTGGCCATGAAGTCGCCGAAATAGGCCTGGATCACATTGGCCAGATCGGTCTGCTGGCTGGCGTCAAAGCGGGTCACCAGCGCCCGGACCGCATCCCATTCAAAGCGCATCTCGGGCAGGCCTTGGGCGCGGCGGGCGTTGTTCTCGCCTTCCTCGATCGAGGCGAAGGTCGAATAGATCATGTCGAAGAAGCGCCCGGTCGAGTCGAACTCGAGGAAGGAGGCGCCCAGCGGCACCAAGAGGATATCGGCCGCCGACAGGGCGTTGATCGTGAGATAGCCAAGCGCCGGGGGTGTATCGAGAAGCACGATGTCGTAGTCGTCCAGCATCCCCGCCTCATCCAGCGCATTGCCCAGACTGTCCCAGAGCGGCCAGTTGCGCAGCGCCATGCGCCAGACCGGAACCTGGAATTCGGCCCAGTAGAGGTTGAGCTGCGCCCCGATCAGGTCGATGTTCGGCCAATGGGTCTTTTGCACCAGGTTTCGCGGCGAAACCTCCAGCGCCTCGGTTAAGGTTTCGTCAAGCGTCAGCGCGCTGCGTCCCTCGGCTTCGCGAACCTTGTTCTCGGCCTGGACATGGCGGGCATAGTCACGGGCCAGCAGGGGGAAGACGGTCTGCCATTCGTCACTGACCTTGCCGCCCATGATCGAGGTCATCGAACCTTGGCTATCAAGGTCGATCACCAGGACCTTGTAGCCGTCGAGTGCCGCCGACATGGCCAGATGCGCGCAGGTCGAGGTCTTGCCGACGCCGCCCTTGAAATTCGCCACGGCGATGACCTTGGCGGGCAGGCCTTTGGGGCGCCAGGCCTTGTATTCACGCCAGCCGGCGCCTTCGGTGGCGAAATGGTCGCGCAGGACCAGGATCTCTTCCAGGGTAAACCATTTTGCGCCGCTTTCGCCGGTGCCCTGGGGCAGATCGGGATTGGCCTTGAGCACGCGGCGCAGATGGGCGGCATTGACCGGGATCAGGTAGCGGCAGACCTCCCAGGTGGAAAAGCGGCGCAGGCGCTTGTGACCGTCGGGCGCATATCCCCGGCGGGCGAGGTCATCGCGGCCACGCGCGGCAAAGGCCGCCGCCTTGGCGAATCTGGCCGTCTCGATCGGCGCACCCAGGCTGGCTGCGGCGGCTTCGGGATCGAGGCCGAAATAAGGGGGAAGGTCGCTTTTGTTTGTCATGTCTGGCACCACACATCCGCCATATGCAAGGATATGCGCGAATTCATCGCACATCCTGAGGACGATGGGAATCGCTTTGGGGGCTGCGGACCTTATTCTACTGCATCTTGTGCAAGCAAAGCAGGGTTGTTTAGGAGTCTTTTCTGAGTCTTTAAAGACTTTGGCCTGATATTTCGACGAATATTCAGATCGTTACCAGTGGCAAGGCACCCGGCTACAGGGGGAAGGGCACCCGGGGGCAGGCGCAAGGGGACCCGTTTACAGGATGACACGCGCCGATTCGCGGGATCAGCCGCTCCGATTCGGAAAAACCGCAGGAATAGAGCCTGATTTGACCGCGGGGCAGGGGCGCGCGGCGGCAGGCGTCCTGTATATGGATACCTTTCCGCCTAGGGGCGGAGCAAGAGGAACCCGTTTCCGGGACCGGGTTGAGGCACCGCCCACAGGATTGCCGCCGGGTACCTTTGGCGCTAAGATCGCGGAGGAACCCACCCGGCAGAGGTGGAACGGGAAGGGCAGGGCGATGGAGGACATTCCGCGCGACAAGCTGACGGGCGCCTTGCGCCGGGCGGCGGTGAAAAAGCATGTGGCGGCGATCCATGTCTCGGGCAAGCTGACGCTTTTGCAGCGGCGGCTGTCGAATGTGCTGCTGCTGAACGCCTATGACACGCTGACCACCCAGCAGGTCCACCGGATCGACGCGCGCACGCTGTGCCTGATGATCGGCTATAACAGCCATGACATGGACACGCTGAAAGCGTCTCTGCGCGGGCTGGCAGAGACGGTCGCGGAATGGGACATGCTGGATGAGGACGGGCGGCAGGAATGGGGCGTGTCGAGCCTTCTGGCCTATGCCAGGCTGAAGGGCGGCATCTGCGAATATGCCTATTCCCCGGCCCTGGCGCAGAAGCTGCATGACCCCAAGGTCTTTGCCCTGATCAACGTCAACATCCAGCGCCGCTTCACCAGCGGACATGCGCTGGCGCTGTATGAGAACTGCTATCGTTTCGTGCGCACCGGCAGCACGGGCTGGTGGCCGATCGAGCTGTTCCGGCGGCTGATGGGCGTCAGCGACAGCGCCTATTACGAGACGTTCAAGCATCTGAACGCCAAGATCATCAAACCGGCGGTGGAAGAGGTGAACAAGTCCTCGAACATCATCGTCACGCCCGAAACCCGCAAGATGGGCCGGGCGGTGACCGAGATCCGCTTTCTGATCCGCGAGAATCCGCAACTGGCGATCCTGGATCTGGACGATGGCGAGGGGGTGCGGAAGACGCCGGTCTATGAGCGGCTGCGCAAGCTGGGCACGGCCGACCGGCTGGCGCGGCAATGGATCGCCGAACATGGCGAGGCGTCGCTGGAGCGGCGGCTGGATTACGTGGCGGGGCAGGGCGATGTGAAGAACCCGGTCGGCTATCTGTCGGCGGTGCTGACGCGCGAGGCGGCGCCGAAACCCGCCGCCGCCGGGCCAAGCAGCCCGCGGGCCGAACAGCTGGGCCGCATCCAGGCGCTGGTGGCGGCGCGGCGGCCGACGCAGCGCGACGCGGACCGGCGGCTGTTCCTGTCGCGGCTGGAGGGCAAGCACAGAGACGATTTCGAACGCCATGGCTGGATGAGCGCGCTGAACGCCGCCGCGATCCGGGCCTTCTGGGAAGAGATGCATCCGGGCGCCTTTGACCCGGAACCCGAGACCTGAGGCGCGGCCGCATGACGGCCACGCCTTATTTCAGGGCTTCGACGGGGCAGGGGGATCAGGCCCCCCAGACCTCGCGCAGCAGGGTGACCCAGTTCTCTCCCATGATCTTCTCGATGCGGGCTTCCGTCCAGCCGCGGCGGAGCATGGCGGGGCGGGGTTACTTCAGCGTGGCCAGATAGGCGGCCATGTCCTCGCCCCCGGTCGAGAGCTTGAAGCTCATCTTCGACTTGGCGGTGTCCTGGCCCGAGGCGGTTTTCACCCAGGCGGCCGGATCGGCGACATAGACCGCGATGGCGGCCTCGTCCCAGACCGCGCCCGCGGCCTTGGCGGCAAGGATCCCGTCGCCATATTTGAAATCCGGGTCCGAGGCGACCGGGTTGCCGACGATGCCCCAGAGGTTGGGGCCGGTTTTACCGCCCTTTTGCACCGCCGTTCCGTCGGGCGCGATGATCGAATGGCAGGACTTGCATTTCTTGAAGTCGGCCTCGCCCTTGGCCGGGTCTCCGGCGAAGGCGGGGCCCGCGAGGGCCAGGGCAAGAGCGGGCAGAAGTTTGAACGTCATCGGCTTTCCTTTCATAGCGAGACGGCGGATTCGATTGTCGCACCGGAGAACTGGTCGCAAAGCGCGGCCAGATCCGGCTCGTTTTCGATGAGGCAGGCCGCCGTCGACAAGGCATCGGCGAGGGCCGCCGCCGGGGCGGAAACCGAGACCGCGCGCCAGCGGGGCAGGGCAGGGCGGCCGGTGCCGGGGTTCAGGATATGGCTGGTCACGCCATCGCCGCCGAAGGTCATGCCGAGCGGTGCAGAGGTTGCCAGCGCGCGGTTGCGCAGGGCCAGCTCCCGGTCAGCCAGCCGGACCGGCCAGGACCCGTCGGGCAGGGCCACCATCTCTCCGGTATCGATCAGCGCGCGGGTCAGGCCCTGTTCGGCCAGAAGCGCCGCGACACGGTCAGCGATATAGCCCTGCGCGATGCCGTTCAGCGTCAGTGCCATGCCCGGGCGCAGGGTGATCGTCCCGGGTGTCAGGATGACGCCTTGCCAGCCGGTCCGGGCAAGGGCCTGGTCGCGCTCGGCATCTGTGAGGGGACGGCCGCGCTCTGTCGCCATCGCATGGGCTGCCCAAAGCGGTTGTACGGTCGGGTCGAAGCGGCCGCCGCTGGCGTGGTGGACCGCGCCTGCGATGGAGAGGCAGTCCAGAAGCTCGAACGGCGGAGCGTCGAGCCTTGCCTCGCGGTTCAGCCGCGACAGGGCCGAGTCGGGCAGATAGAGCGAGAAGATCGCTTCCAGCCGCCGGATCTCGGCCATGGCCTGCGTCGCCAGGCGGGCGGCTTCGGGATGGCCAAGGCGCAGGGTGACCTTTGCCCCCAGCGCCATGCCGGTCTCGACATGGATGGCCGTGTCGGGCAGGGCCATCGTGGGCGCAAGGGCGGCAGAAATCGCGATGAAGCGGCGGCGGGTGAGCATGGGCTTAGCCTTCGGGTTTGGCAGAGAGGGCCTTTAGGCGACGGGCATAGTCGTCGTCGCCATCCGGGGCGGTGGAGACGGGGGCGGTCAGGGCGCTGTCGGGGATGTCGTTCAGGTCCATGACGCTGCCGCCCCGTGCGGAGGCAAAGGCCTGTGCGCTGGCCAGATCGGCGAAGGGCACCACTTCCGGCGCGCCCATTCCGCCTTCGACCGCCGCGCCCACGACGTAATGTGCGGTCCTGGCGTCGATCCAGTTCGCGGCACCCGGCTCGGCCCAGGTGGCGCCGGCCGCGCCCATGTCGCTGACATAGATCGCCAGAATGACATGGCTCTGCTCTGGCAGGCGCAGATAGGCCACGGTGTCGCTGACCTGGCTGAAGAACAGGGGCGCGCCCGGCAGACCCTCAAGCTGCACCTGGCCCTTGGGGCCTTCATGTTCGAGGAGGTTCATCTGGCAGAAATAGCCGGTGGTCTCGGCCGTCAGCGGCAAGGGGTCGGTGTTCTGCACCGCGTCTTCCTTGCAGGCGGCAAGCAGGAGGGCGAACAGCAGCGCGCGTTTCATGGGGTGACCTTTCGGAAGGCAGCGGTGGCCAGCGCCAGCGCCACGAGCGGCCAGAGCAGCACAGAGGTGAGCGATTGCCAGAGCGGAATGGCATCGGCAGCGCCCCCGACCCCGGCGGCCGCTGCCGCGGCGCCCGAAGCGGTGAGGTTGAACAGGCGGAACGCATCGGCCGGGTTGGCCAGAAGGGCGACGGGAAAGGCGTCGGTGGTGAACCAGCCGCCGTTGTCGGCGACAATGGCGGTCAGAAGCGCGAGGTCATAAAGGACCACGAGGCCGAGCCAGAGACCGATTGCCAGCCCGGCGGCGCCCGAGGGGCGGCGCGACAGGGCCGAGAGGGCGTAGCCCGCGCCAAGGAAGGTCGCACCAAGGAGCACCGAGGACCAGGACAGGCGCCAAAGCGCGGGAAGCCCTGCCAGCGACCCCCTGTCGGCCCAGATCGCAACGCCCGCAGCCAGGCCATGGCCAAGAAGCACCGCCACCGACAGGATCGCCAGATGTGCGACCAGCTTGCCCAGAAGCACTTCCCAGCGGGCGACGGGATAGGCGAGGAGAAGAGGCAGCGTGCCGCGCTCGGCCTCGCCCGCGATGGCGTCGAAGCTGATGAGCAGGGCCAGAAGCGGGATCAGGTAGACTGACAGCGAGGTCAGCGAGGCCACCGTGACGGAGAGCCGGTCGACACCCAGCCCGCCTGAGGGGGCCGATCCCGCCAGTGACAGCACCAGCGAGAACACCGCCATGAGGATCAGGGCGATGGCGACCCAGCGGTTGCGCAGCGCAATGCGGAATTCGATCGCGGCGGTCGAGAGGATGCGGTTCATGGCGCGGCCCCCTGGCTGAAATGGCTGTAAAGATCCTCAAGGCTGGGCGGCAGCACGTCGAGGTCGGCGACCTTGTCGCCCAGCCCGGCAATGCGGCCCAGGGTCGCCAGCTTGTCGGATTGCGGACAGGTCAGGTGCAGCGCCCCGTCCACCAGGATCGCACCCGGCAGCGCCTGGGCGATGACCGGGGCATATCCATTCCGCGCCGTCACATGCAGCATGACCGGCAGGTCGGCCCGGCGGCGCAGTTCGGCCAGCGAACCCTCGGCCACCATCCGGCCCCTGGACAGGATCAGGATGCGGTCGGTCCGCGCCTCCACCTCGGTCAGTGCGTGCGAGGAGAGAAGGATAGAGGCACCCTGCGCGGCCAGATCGTCGAGAAGCGCATAGAATTCGCGCCGCGAGACGGGGTCGAGACCCGAGGTCGGTTCGTCCAGCACCAGAAGGCGGGGATGGCCGATCAGGGCCTGGGCCAGACCGACGCGCTGTCGCATCCCCTTGGAATAGGTGCCGATCCGCCGCCGGGCGGCATGGCCGAGGCCGACCTTTTCCAGAAGGCCGGCGGCCAGCCGCGGGCTTTCCCCGCGAAGGGTCAGGTAATGGCGCAGCTGTTCCTCGCCGGTCAGGGCGGGGTGGAAGGCCACATTCTCGGGCAGGTAGGCGATGGCCGACCGGGCCGCGCCGGAGCCCGGCGCCGCATCGCAGACCGTGACGGCCCCGCTGGTGGCCGGGATCAGGCCGAGGATGATCTTCATCAATGTCGACTTGCCCGCGCCGTTGTGGCCAAGCAGCGCCACCCGCTCGCCGGGGGCGACGGTCAGGCTGACCCCGGTCAGCGCGGCCACTTCGCCGAAGCGCTTAGTGAGTTCCGAGATCGTCAGGGTCGAGGTCATCGTAGGTGCCTTTGCTCCAGCGTCCGGCGACGGCCGCTTCCATGGCGGCGATATCGTCGGGTACAGGAATGGTGACGGGTTGCATCAGCGGGTGGCTGTCGGTCACGCCGCCTGGCAGGATCGCCGGGAACGAGGATTGCGACCAGCGCACCAGTTGCACGGCGGGCGAGCCGGTCAGCAGCTTGGCGGCGGGTTGCGACCACAGGATATGGTCCATCAGGTCGTTCGGCCGGTAGACGCCATCGGCAATGCCGTCGCCGTTCAGGTCGAAGGCAGGATGGTCGGACCAGTAGTTGCCGCGGCCCTCGAAGCTCCACTCCATGAACCTTGTGCCGACGTATTTCACCTGCTCCTGATTGCCGATGAAAGCGTTTCCGGTCAGCATGTTGCGTTCGGACCCGGCGGTGAAGTGGATGCCGATGCCGCAGCCTTCGAAGCGGTTCATCGCGATCAGGTTCTTGTGGGCGTTGTAGATGAAGAGGCATTTCTTGGTGCCGCCCCGCACCAGATTGCCTGCCACGTCGGCCTTGTTGGCGAAGTTCAGCATCAGCCCGTGCTCGCGGTCGCCCAGCGAGAGGTTGTCCTTCACGACCACCCGGTCGGAGAACATTATGGCGAAGCCCAGATGGTTGCCGATGCTGATATTGCCGCTGATCTCGCTGTCATGGGTGTACATGTAGTGGACCGCAAAGCGCAGGTCGCGGAACAGGTTGTTGCGGTAGGTTCCCTTCTTCGAGGCGTTCGAGAAGATGCCGTCGCGGCCCCACCGGACATCGTTGCCTTCGACGACGGTGCCGGGGCTGTTCCAGATGTAGATGCCGTTGCCGCGTTCGTTCATCCGCAGGTTCTGGCGGCCCAGAATCTCGTTGTTCAGGACCAGCGTGTCGAGACCGCCGTGAACATCGACGCCATGCATGTTGCCGGTCAGCCGGTTGCCGATGATCCGGGTGCCATCGGCGCCCTTGACCACCTTGATCCCGGAATCGATGGCCTGGTTGTCGCTGCCCGAGCCTTTCACTTCCAGCCCAGTCAGCGTGACACCGTCGCCCGTGACGGTGATAACGGTCCCCTGGCTCTGCCCGTCGATCACGGCCGTGCCGTCGCCTTGCAGCGTCAGGGTCCGGTCAAGGGTGACGGGGCCCAGATAGGCCCCGCCAGAGAGGATCAGCACATCGCCGGGACTGGCCCCGGCGATGGCTTCGGCAAGCGTGCCCGCGCCCGGCGCGACATGCCGCTCTTCCGCCAGAAGCGGGGTTGAGAGCAGCATGAGAAGGGCAAGGACACGCAGCATCATCAGGCCCCCGCCGGTTCCACGAACATCCGGCCGCGCATTTCCATGTGCAGGGCGTGGCAGAACCACTGGCAATAGTACCAGTAGACCCCGGCATTGGCCGCGACGAAAGTGACCGAGCTGGTCGCCTGCGGCCCGATCTCCATCGCGACGCCATGGTTGCCCATGGTGAAGCCGTGGGTCAGGTCGTCGATGTCGTCGAGGTTCGTGACGATCACGGTGACCTCGTCGCCTTCCTTGACCGTGAAGGTTTCCAGCGCGAAGTTGGGGGCCTGGCTGGAAATGTAGACGCGGACCTTCTTCGGATCGTCCTTGTCGCGGATCACCATGTCCTGCCAGTCGTCCAGGTTCACCCCGTCCGCCTCGGCCTGCTTGCGGGTCTCGGCCCACATCTTGTCATCGCGCTTCCAGACCGACAGCGGGTTCACCCGCGAGGCTGCGACGGCGATGGCGTCATGCGGTTCGGCGAAGTTCGGGCCGTCATGGACCACCACCATCTTGTCGCCCGAGATGTCGATCAGCTGGTCGTTTTCCGGTTTCAGCGGGCCGACGTTCAGGAAACGGTCCTTCGAGAATTTGCAGAGACAGACCAGCCACTGGTTCTCGGCTTCCAGCGTTTCGCCCATCACCGTCTTCAGGTGGCCGGGCTGGTACTGGACGTCGACCTTGTCCTTGATCGGGTCGATCTTCTCGCCGGCATAGGCTTTGATGGCGTCCTCGATGTTCCACTTCACCACCTGGCTGTCCAGGAACAGCGAGGTATAGGCGTTGCCCCGCCCGTCAAAGGCGGTGTGCAGCGGGCCAAGGCCCAGTTCGGGCTGCGCGACGATCATGGTCATCGGATCGGCGTTGTCGTTGAACAGCGCGTCGAAGCGGGTCACGTCCAGAACGGTGACAGTGGGCGACAGCTTGCCCGCGACGCAGAGGTGCTTCTTGTCGGGCGCCATGTTGCAGCCATGCGGGTTGTTCGGGATCGGGATGTAGCGGGTGAACTGGCTTTTCGCATCCTTGCGGCCGTCCAGCACCCGGACGCCGTTCAGTTCCTGGCCCTCGCCCGCAGCGACGGCGGCCTCGATCGCGGCGATGTTGAAGACGACGACGTGGTCGGCCTCGGCTGCGGTCATGTCGGCCAGCGTCATGCCCATTTCGCTGTTGTAGCTGGTCGAGAAGGCCCATTTGCCCTCATAGTCGGCATCGCAATTGTCAAGGTTGCCCGAGACCATCACCTGCCATGCCGGCATCATCGCCTCGGCATCGACGGCGGTGAAGATGTTCACATAGGTCGACACGTCCTGCATGGTCGAGCCGTCGTTGACCAGCGGAGCTTCGTCCTCGCCGTTGCAGAAGATGTACTTGGTGCCGGGGAACTTCTGCGGCCGCATCCCGTGGATCGCCTTGGCATTCGGGATTTCCAGGATCGCGTCGCATTTCATCACATCGGCGCGGACCCGGGCGACGCGGGTGTTCGCCTTGTCGTTCATGAACAGGTACTTGCCGTCGTACTTGCCGTCGGTGAACGACATGTGGACGTGGTGCAGGTCGCCGTTGTCGTGGATCTTCTTGCCGTTGGCGGCGAGTTGCTTCTTGGTCTTCTCGGTCATCGTGCGCTGGTGGATGCGGATCGATTCATTGGTCTCGCCCCAGCCGGTCGCCGAGCAGCGGTTGAACACCGGAACCCGCATCAGTTCGCGCATGGACGGGATGCCGAGGATGCGCATCTCGCCGGTCTGGCCCGAGGACCAGAAGCCGTAATGCGTGTCGAGCTGGCCCGGCGCCACCTCGAACCCTTCGCCCGCGGCTTGCGCCGTTCCGGCCGAGGCCAGCGTCAGCGCGCCGACCGTGCCGCCGGTCAGGGCAAGGCGGCCGCCGACGGCCCCGGCAAGGGCCGCGCCCCCGGCGGTGGCACCAAGAAGCGCGCGGCGAGAGAGGCCGGATTTCTGTTCCTGTGTCATAGTCGGAACTCCTTTCATGCAACGGGTTTGGGGTGTTGGTTCGGATGGCCCGAGATGTCGCGGGGCGACGAGGCAGACGCGGTCTCGCGCCGCTTCTCGCGCTTGATGACGACCGGGCAGATGGACTTGGACTGGTACAGGACCTGACAGTGCAGGCAGTTCACACACTCGTTCGGGTTGATTTCGCCGGTCGGGTGGATCGCCTGGACCGGGCACTGGTTGGCGCAGGATTGGCAGGGGTTCCCGCATTCCTTGTAGCGCTTGAGCCAGTCGAACATCCGCATCCGCGCCGGGATCGCCAGCGCCGCGCCTAGCGGGCACAGATAGCGGCAGTAGAAGCGTTCGACGAACAGCCCGGCGGCCAAAAGCGCCAGCGCATAGGCCACGAAAGGCCAGGCGCGGACGAATTTCAGCACGATGGCGGTCTTGAAGGGCTCGATCTCGGCCAGGTGTTCGGCTTGTTCGATGCTCATCAGCGAGACGCCGAAAAGGCCAAGGAAAATCATGTATTTGATTGGCCAAAGCCTTTCGTGCAGCCCCCAGGGCAGCGTCCATTGCGGGATATGCAGGGCGCGGGCGATGCGGTTGGTGATCTCTTGCAGCGCGCCGAAGGGGCAAAGCCAGCCGCAATAGGCCCCGCGCCCCCAGAACAGAAGCGCCGCCGCGACCGAGAACCACAGGATGAAAGTCAGCGGGTCGAGAAGGAATGCCTGCCAGCTGAAGCCCGAGACCAGGGCCCCGAACAACGCCATCAGGTTCACGACCGAAAGCTGCGCATTGGTGATCCAGCCCAGGAAAACCAGCGTGAAGGTCAGGAAGCCCATGCGGAACCAGAAGAAGGCCCGGGCGTTGCGGGTGGCGAGGCTCTGGAAGAAGAAGACCAGCGTGAGCACGGCGAGCATTGCCCCGGTGACAACGATCTGCGGACGCTTGTCCTGCCAGATGCGCTTCCACAGCGCGGCCTGGGCGGCGGCCTCGTCCTGGGTCGCGACTTCGGCTGCGGCTTCCGGCACGGGCGGCGGGGCGACGGCGCGGAGGTATTTCTCGGGAAGCTGGTAGCCCAGATCAAATGTGGTGAAGACCTTCTCGATCGGTCCCACTTCGCGATGCACCAGAAGTTGCAGCCGGAACGGTTTGGTCGGATCGAATCCGACATCGGCGGGAATCTTGAACAGGTCGGCCTCGGTGAATTCCGGGGCACCTTCGGCCTGCACCGCGACCACCCGCTTGTGCATCTTGTCGTGGAAGCGGACTGACACATCGTCCTGGATCAGCACGATCCGGTCGAAGATGCCGCCCCGCACATAGCCCGAACCCTTGAAGCTGTAGAGCCCGCGGCCGACGACGACGATGGCATTCTCGCCCGGTTGCAGCCAGCCTTTCAGGTTCGCCGCCTCGCCTTCGCCCAGGATCGCCCTGGCAATGGCCGGGTGCGACACCAGCGCCACCTGCATCTCGATGAAGGTGGTTTCCGGCGGTTCGGTCAGGGCGCGCGCGATGGCCCGCGTATCGCCAAGCGCCGCGAAGGCCGCGTTGACCTGGCCCACGTCAAGCGACAGCCGCCGCAGCGTGCCGTCCCCTTCCAGGGTCATCCAGTCCGGGGCAGAGGTGGCATCCGGGTTCAGCTCGTAGGTCGGTCCGGTGGGGGCGGCATCGGGCACCAGCCCACCCAGACCCAGCGTCCGCGCAACCTTCAGCCCGGCCCGCACGATGGAATCGTCGATCACCATCACCGTCACGGTTGCGCCAGAGATGATGTTCACGTCATGCGACGTGCCGCCCGACTTCGCCTCGGCCACGAGGTCGAGGCCAACATAGCTTGCGGCCAGGGCGTCGATCTTGGCCTGGGGTATGCCGATCAGGACGATGGGTTCGGAATGTTTGACGAGTTTGACGCCGATCACATGCGCGTCCGGGTCAAGGGCGACGAGTGTGTGGATCGGCTTGCCGGAATAGCCGGTCGTCGAGACGAAATCCGAGGTCACGAAGGCCCAGCCGATGGTCTCGCCGCCTTTCAGGATCGGCGCGACCGGGGTATCGGCCTTGACCGGCCCATAACCATCGGCGCCCGCCACCAGTTCGGACGCAGCGACCTTGGACAGATAGGTCGGCAGCACCGGCTCGGCGAAGGCGGGAAACGCAGCCAGCAGCAAGGGCAAGAACAGGGCGAGGAGACGAGAGTGGAGCATGGGTCAGGCGGTCCTGAAAATCATCGGGCGCCCGCGGGCCGGTATGCCGATGGCAGATTGATAATCATCAAGCATGGCGTGAGAGATGCGGGGCAGGGGGCGGGTGCAGGGCGGCAGGCCCCGATTGCGCCGAACGGGAGCCGATGCCGCGGGAAGGTCATGCGGCTCCGGGTGGGCCGGGGCGCCCGGCCTGGCGCGCGGATCCTTGGCCCGTGCGAGACGGGTCGCGATGCGCGCGCGCAGGCCGGTGGCGACGGGCATGGTCCCGGCCAGCAAAGGCAGATCGAAACCCAGAAAATCCGGGTCTTTGTGTTGCGATACGGTCCGGTTGGCGGGGGTGCTGTCCCGCTTCGGACAGGCATTGCCGGTGCCTTCACGGGCGCGGTTCCCCGGCATCATCACGTCGCCGGCCGCGCCGGACAGGCGCAGCCCTGCCGGCATCGGCAGGGCAAAAGAAAGACAGTGGCGAACCCGTTGCATGGCGGCTGTCTGCCCGAGGTCGAATAATGATTCCTTGATAAAGGTCAAATGCATCAACATCGACGGAACGTTTCTTCTTGGACTGGGCATTTATGGCCTGACTGGACCAACCCGTTCCGTCGTGGCCTTGGTTTGCGCTGTATTGGCGGGGCAGGGTGCCGTGAGGAGCGGGTGCGCGATGGCTTGACAAATGCCGGCCAGTGGCCGGAACTTGATCAAGCCGAAGCCACAGGGTTGTCATGCGCTCTGAAGACCTTGCCGAAGTCCGGAATCTTCCGCTGTTCCGAAACATGCGTCGGGTCAGTTTCGATGCGCTGATGCAGGCAGCCTATGCGCAGCAATTTCCTGCCGGGCTTGAACTGATCCGACAGGGCGCGCGGGCGGATTTTCTGCATGTCGTCGTCGAGGGCCGGGTAGAGCTTTCGGCGGAATGGCAAGGCCGGTCGACGACCATGGCGGTGGTGCATCCGGTCGAGACTTTCATCCTTGCCGCCTGCATCCGCGATCTGCCTTATCTCATGTCGGCCCGCACGCTTGAACCTTCGCGACTGCTGCTGATACCGGCCTCGGACCTGCGGGCGATCTTTCGCAGCGATGCCGAGTTTGCGGTGTCGATCGTGGGCGAACTTGCGGGGGCGTTCCGGTCGATGGCGCGGCACGCAAAGAACCTGAAGCTGCGCAGCTCGCGCGAGCGCGTGGCCGGCTACCTGCTGGAACAGTCGGACCGGGCCGGCGGGGCGGGTCGTTTCGCCCTTCAGATCGAAAAGCGGCTGGTGGCGTCCTATCTGGGCATGACTGCGGAAAACCTGTCGCGCGCGCTGAAGGGGCTGAAGGCGGCCGGGGTCACGGTGCGGGGCCATGAAGTGACGATCCTCGACCGCGCCGCGCTGGCGGCGGTCTGTCCGCCCGATGTGCTGATCGACGGTCCCGACCCCGAGCCGATGAGCGGGGGTGTCAGCCTTCCCGGCCCGCGCCTTGCCGGGTGAGCGAGGCCCGATACCCCGACGACCGCGCGCTGCCAGAGGCAATCCGCCTCGGGCGCATCTCGACCACCGGTCGACCCGCAATCCAGCAGATCCGCACTGGGCCCTTCGGCTGCAAAGCGGCATCCGCTGCGGGTGGGCGTCAGTCCAGCCAGACGCAACCCGCCTCTTCCAGCGCCCTGTCGACCCAGGCGCGGTCCAGGGTGCCCGCCTCGGTCTCGGCCATCTGCTGGGTTTCGGCCGCGTGCTTCTTGCGCGTGGCGGCGAGGATCACTTCGGCCTCCTCCTGCGGGACGGCGACGACACCGTCGAAGTCGCCCAGGATCAGGTCGCCGGGGTTGATCACTGATCCGCCCAGCGAGATCGGCAGGCCGATTTCGCCGGGGCCGTTCTTGTAGGGGCCGCGATGGGTGATGCCGCAGGCGTAGAATGGCAGGTTGCGCTCGCGGATCGCCTCGGCATCGCGGATCGCCCCATGCAGCACCACGCCTGCCACGCCGCGGCGGGTGGCATGGGCCAGCATCAGTTCACCCATCAGCGCGTTGGTCAGATCGCCGCCCGCATCCATCACGATGATGTCGCCGGGCTGCGCCATGTCGATGGCCTTGTGAAGCATCAGATTGTCGCCCGGGCGCGAGCGGACGGTCAGCGCGGGGCCCGCCAGCACGCCAGAGGCATGCATCGGGCGCAATTCCGGCCCGAAGGCCGCGAGGCGGGACATGCTGTCGCTGACATTGGCGACGGGCAGTTCGCGGAAGGCCTGCACGAGATCGGCCTCGATGCGGGACCAGCTGCGTTTGATGCGGAAACCGTGGGTCATGTCTGGTCCTTCAGGCGGCAAGTTCAGAGGGGCGGGCCAGCGAGCGTTCATCCGGCGCATTGCCGTCCAGCACGCTGATGATGTGGCGGGCGGCGATTTCGGCCATGGCGCGGGCCGATCCGGCAGTGACCCCGCCGATATGCGGTGTCGCGATCAGGTTGGGCTGCGCCCAAAGCGGGTTGTCCGCGGCGGGCGGTTCGGTGGCGAAGCTGTCCAAGGCCGCGCCTGCGATGGTCCTGGCGTCCAGCGCCTGCGCCAGGGCCGCCTCGTCGATGATCCCGCCCCGGGCGGTGTTCACGATCACCGCGTCGGGTTTCATCAGCGACAGACGGCGGGCGTCGATCAGATGACGGGTGGCGGCGGTCAGCGGGCAATGCAGGCTGAGGATATCCAGCCCCGGCAGCATCGCGTCCAGATCTCCGGCGGTGGCGAAACCGTCGCCCTCGGCCATCTGCGGGGCGTAGGGGTCGTGAACGACCACCTCCATGCCCAGAGCCTCGGCCATGCGGGCGGTTTCGCGGCCAATGCCGCCATAGCCGACCAGACCCATGGTCGCCCCCTGGAAATCCTTGCCGATGAAGGTGGGTTTCGGCCATTTGCCACCCTTCACCGCCGCGTTCAGCGGCTGGACCTCTTTCACCAGCATCAGCGCCAGCGCGATGGCGTGTTCCGCCACAGCGCGCGAGTTCGATCCCATCGCGCGCAGGACCGGGATGCCGCGCGCGTGCGCAGCGGTCAGATCGATATTGTCGACGCCCACCCCGTGCTTGACGATCACCTTGAGCTTCGGCGAGGCGCCGATCACCTGATCGTTGATCTTGCCCTGCCGCACCATGATCGCATCGACCTGAAGATCCCTCGCCCGGGTCGCCACAATATCGGACGGGTCGTAGGGCGGCGAGAAGAAGACGTCGATATCGTTGTCGTTCAGAAGATCGATGGCGCTTGGGGCGATCTGGGTATGGGTCACCAGAATGCGGCGGCTGCGGCCGGAGCCGTTCGGGGCCCGTTTCAGCTCAGTGGGGGTCATGCTTGGTCCTTGTTGAAGCGGGCGAGCAGCCTTTCGGCGCGGATCACGATGGGGGTGTCGATGAACTTGCCTTCCAGGGTAAAGGCCCCCCGTCCGGCGGCGGCTTCGGCGCGGTCGGCTGCGATCACGCGTCGGGCCCAGTCAAGTTCCGCCTTGGTCGGGCTGAAGGCCTGGTTCAGCACCGGCACCACGGCGGGATGGATGCAGCTTGCGCCGTCGAAGCCGAAGTCGCGGGCCTCAAGGGCGGCGGCGCGGATGGCGGCGGTATCGGAGAAATCGGCGGTGGAGCGGAAGAGGCCGAAGGACAGCACACCCGCAGCCTTGGCGGCGTAATGGATCATCAGCTTGGGTTGGCGCAGCACCTCGGGCGTGGGCTTGGCGCCCATCGAAGTTGCCAGATCCTCGCCGCCCGCCGAAAGCGCGATGACGCGGGGGCCCTTGGCGATGGCCCGGGCCTCGAACAGGCCCTCGGGGTCCTCGATCAACGGAACGAAGCCCATGGGGGGGCGACCCGCCTCGTACGGGGCCAGATGTTCGGCCAGGCGATGCAGCAGAGCCACGTCATTAACCTTGGGCAGATAGACCGCATCCGCCCCGGCCCTGGCGGCGGCGGCGGCATCGTCGAAGAGGCGGTCGGTCATGTTCACGCGGACGAAGACCTGACAGCCCCCCTTGGCGACCATCGGCACCGATTGGGCGAGCATCTCGCGCGCCTCGGTCTTCCCGGCCTCCGGCACGGCATCCTCAAGGTCGATGATCACCACGTCGGCGCCGCGCTGCCCGGCTTTTTCAAGGAAACGCGGGGTGTTGCCGGGGACGTAGAGGAGCGACCGGATCATGCCTTCCCCTCCAGATCCGCCGGGGTCATGCCGATCTCGGCCAGGATTTCCACCGTCTGCTCGCCGATTTCGGGTGCCGGATAGCGGAAGGCGCCGGGGGTGGCGGCGAGGCGGGGGAAGATGTTGTGCTGCGGCAGGCTGCCGTTCTTGGCGTCCTCGACCTCGACGATGATCTCTCGTTCCGCGAAATGCCGGTCGGCGGCGATATCTGCGATGTCATAGACAGGGCCTACCGTCGCGCCTGCGGCGCGCATCTCGGCCAGGGCCTCGTCGCGACTGCGGGTCAGGAACCATTGTGCGACGGCGGTGTCCACCAGATCGCGATGCTTCACCCGTTCGACATTGGTAGCGAAGCGGGGATCGGCCTTCATCTCGGGCTTGCCGATCACCTCGAAGATCCGCAGCGCGACGGTCTGGGTGGAGCCTGACAGCGCGACGAACCTGCCGTCATTGCAGCGATAGACATTGCGCGGCGATACGGTGTTGGAGGCCGAGCCGGAGCGTTCCTTGATCTTGCCGGTGGTCTTGTAGATCGCGGCTTCCGGCCCCAGCACGGCGAAGATCGGCTCCAAGAGCGACAGGTCGATGACCTGACCCTGCACCTCGCCCCGCTCGCGGGCATAGAGCGCCATCATCACCGCATTGGCCCCGGTGATCCCGGCGATCATGTCGGCCAGCGCCAAGGGCGGCAGGAGGGGTTCGCGGTCGGCAAAGCCGGTGCGGGCGGCGTAACCGCTCATCGCCTCGACCAGCGTGCCGAAGCCCGGCAGTTTTGCATAGGGTCCGGTCTGGCCGAAGCCCGAGATGCGCAGGGTCACCAGTCGCGGGTTCAGCTTCGCCAGAACCTCGGGGCCAAGGCCCATTTCTTCCAGCGTGCCGGGGCGGTAATTCTCGATGAACACATCCGCCCCGGCGATCAGGCGGCGCAGCGCCTCCATCGCGGGGGCGTCGCGCAGGTTCAGCGCGATCGACCGCTTGTTGCGGCCATAGGTCTTCCAATGCAGTGATTGCCCGCCATCGCGCCAGTCGCGCAGAGGATCGCCCTGCGGCGGTTCGACCTTGATGACCTCGGCGCCAAAATCGGCCAGTTGAAGCGAGGTCATGTTCCCCGCCACCAGCCGCGAGACATCGACGACGCGGATGCCCTGCAGCGGGCCACGCCGGGTTGCATCGAAACGGATCATGTCAATTCCCCACGAACTTCTCGGCAAAGACCGCGCAATGTTCCGTCGGGATGCGGACGATCACCGAGGGGGCGGTGATTTCGTAGGTTGTCTGGATGCGGAACTCCATCTCGCCCGCGCGGACGACATATTGCCAGACCGAGCCGAGATAGACTTTCTGCGCCACGCTGACGCGCAGGCAGTTTTGCCCCATCTCCGGGACGACCTCGATCCGCTCGGGACGGACCGCCACAACCAGAGCGCCATCGGCGCGGGCGCGGCCGGGGGGCGTGACCAGCCCGGTCCCGTCGGCCAGACGCACATGGGCCTGATCGGTGCCACTTTCGACCATGGTGCCGTCCAGGAAGTTGGACGAGCCGATAAAATCCGCCACGAAACTGTCGGCGGGGCGTTCGTAGATGTCGCGCGGGCTGCCCAGTTGGCGCATCCGCCCCATGCTCATCACCGCGATCCGGTCTGACACGGCCAGGGCTTCCGCCTGATCATGGGTCACATAGATGGTGGTGACGTTCAGCCGTTCCTGCAATTCGCGCAGCCAGACCCGGGCGCGCTCGCGCAGCTTGGCGTCCAGGTTCGACAGCGGTTCGTCCAGCAGCAAGAGCGGCGGCCGGTAGACCAGCGCCCGGGCCAGCGCCACGCGCTGCTGTTGGCCACCCGACAGCTCGAAGGGGAAGCGGTTCGCGTAGGGCAGCATCTCGACCAGGCTCAGCGCTTCTGTGATGCGCTCGTCCCGTTCCGACTTTCCCATCTTCCGCAGGATCAGCGGAAAGGCCAGGTTGTCGGCCACGGTCTTGTGCGGCCACAGCGCATAGGACTGGAACACCAGCCCGATATTGCGCCGCTCGGGCGGGACGGTGTGCCTGGGATTGCCGTCGAACAGCACCTTGTCGCCCACCCGGATGATGCCCGAGGTCGCGTGGTTCAGACCCGCCACCGCAAAGAGCGAGGTGGACTTGCCGCAACCCGAGGGGCCGAGCAGCGTCAGGAATTCGCCCGAGGCGACGTGGATGTTCAGGTTTTCGACGGCCGTCACATCGCCGTAGTTGATGGTCAGGTTTTCAAGGACGAGATCAGCCATAGATCTTGGCTCCCAGCAGGCGGCGCGCAAGGATGACGAACAGCGCCATGATGATGACTTGGATGGTGGCAAGGGCAGAGACCGGGCCATTGTCGCCCTGGGCCACCAGTTGCAGCATGGTGGTGCCGATGATTTCGGAGCCGGGCTGATACAGGAAGGCGGCGGTCACGTATTCCTTGAAGAAGTGGATGAACAGCAGCGCGTAGCAACTGAACAGGGCGGGTTTCAGGATCGGCAGGATGATCCGGGTGACGGTGGTCCACCAATCCGCGCCCGAGATGCGCGCGCCGCGGTCCAGCTCCTCGCCGATCTGGGCCAGCGCCGGGGCGATGGCGCCGAAGCCGACCGGGATATAGCGGATCACGAAGGCCAGGATCAGCACGACGATCGTGCCGCGGATCAGATCGGCCCCGGGCAGCCACAGCACGGCGTAGAAGAAGCCGAGGCCGGCGATGATCCCGGGCAGGCTGCGCGGGAAGAGCGCGATATATTCCAGCGGGCGGCGATAGCGGAAGTCCGACCGTCGCGCGATCAGGGCGATCACGGCGATGAAGAAGGTGCCGATGGCCGCGCCCAAGGTGGCGACGACGACCGAGTTCACGATGGAACGGACGTAGTTGGCCGAACCGAAGACCAAATCGAAATTGGCGGTGGTCAGCACCTTCCAGAAGGGAACCAGCGGCGTCAGGAAGGTCACGGCGGAGCGCAGGAAGATGCCGCCGAAGATCGCCAGGATCGTGAAGAACACGAAGCCGAAGACGAAAGCGAAGGCGGGCCAGCGCCAGGCGCCCAGGTCCAAGATCGACGGGCGGCTTGCCTTGCCGCGCACGGTGACGAAGCGGCCTGCGCCCTTCATCAGATAGCCCTGAAGCCAGACCAGCAGCGCCACGATGATCAGAAGGATGATCGCGGCGGCGCCGACGATGCCGTATTCCGGCCGGACGGCGGCGTTGATGCCCTTGTCATAGAGGAAGGTCGTGACCGTCTGGATGCCCGAGGGGCCGCCGAACAAGAGCGGAATGGCCAGCATCTCGATGCCGACGACGAAATTCAGCACGGCGGAATAGATCATCGCCGGGCGGATCATCGGGATGGTCACAGACCACAGCGCGCGGAATGGGCCTGCGCCGGTCGAACGCGCGGCGTCCTCAAGCTGAGGGTCGGCCTTGGTCACGGCGGCAAGGCACATGAGGTAGGTGAGCGGCGCCTGGCTGAGGCCCGCGACGATGCCCATGCCGGTGACGGAGTAAAGGTTCCAGGGCGCTCCGCCGAGGTAGCTTTTCGCGGCCAGTGTGATGAATCCCGAAGGCCCGTACATGGTGAACCAGCCGAAGGCGATCACCAGGTTCGACACGAACAGCGGCCAGATGAAGACCTCGCCCATCCATTTGCGGCCGGGCAGGTTGGTGCGGCCGACCAGCACCGCCATGACCGCGCCGAACATCTGCGCCACGATCATGGTGAGCAGGCCGAAATACAGCGTGTTGAGGAAGACCTGGGCCATCCCCGGCTCGCTGGTCAGGCGACCGAAATTTTCCAGGGTGAAGGCGGCGCTCTCGTCGTAAAGCGGCTTGTCGAGGAAGGCCTGGGTGATGATCGGCAGGATGGGCCCAAGCACCAGAACGGTCGTCAACGCGGCGACGCCCCAGTAGATCAGGCGTGACCTGTCGATCGGCCGGGAACGGCCGGTTTCGGAGAGATCCGTCATCGGAATACCTTGCGGAGTTGTGGGGGGGCGGCGGCCGATGGGCCAAGCCGCACCCCGGGGTCGTTACTTGCCCGACAGGGCCGCGGTGAACTTTTCGGCGAAGGCCGCCGCTTCGGTGATCAGACGCTCGTCGAAACCGGCGACGATCAGATTGTCGGCGCCGACGATCTCGCCGATGCCCTGGAAGGTGTAGCGGACTTCGGTCTCGGGCACGTCCTCGCGATAGGGAACCAGACCGCCCTTGCCAATCAGGGTCTGACCCTCGGTCGACAGCGCGAAGTCGACGAACAGCTTGGCCGAGTTCGGGTTGGCGGCACCCTTCGGAATGCCCATGCCGCGCAGCATCATGATGGTGCCGTCATCGGGGAAGGCGAAGCCCAGGATCTCGCCGCCGGGCTGTTCCAGGCGCGGGAAGATGGTGATGCCCGAAACCGCGACGCCGATCACATATTCGCCGGTCGCGATTTTCTCGTTCATCGGCCCGCCGGAGGTTTCGCCCCGGATCATCGGGCCGATGGCGCGCAGATTGGCCCAGCCCGCATCGCCCTTCTTGTCCAGATAGTTCCACCAGGCGGCCAGGCCAAAGCTGTTGCGCGCGGCGTCATAGGTGGTGATCCGGCCATCGAAAGTGCCCGGATCGGCCACCGCGGCGGCGGCCAGCGAAGCGAAGCCGGTCGGGCGCTGATCCTCGGACAGGAGGGCAGCGTTGTAGGTGATGACCAGCGGGTCGGCCGACATGACCGAGACGCCGGGATAGGGCTTCGCGAAATCTGGCAGATGGGCGTTTTCGGGGCTTTCGTAGGCCTCCATCAGCCCGTCCTTGCCATAGCTGGCCCAGCGGTCATTGGCGCCCGAGACCAGGATGTCGGCGGAGCGGGTGCTGGAGCCTTTCTCGGCCTCCCAGCGCGAATGCACCGTGCCCGAGCCGAGATCGACCGTTTCCACCTTGATCCAGGGATACTTGGCGCGGAAGCCTTCCAGCAGCGGGGCCCAGTTGTTGTCGGCCATGTTGGAATAGATCATCACGCCGGCTTCGCCGCGCGAGGCTTCGATGATGCTGCTGTAATCGGCCGGATAGTAATCCGGGACCTCTTGTGCAGACAGGATCGCGGGGGCGGCGACCGTGGCAGCGGTCAGTGCCAGCACCTTCAGAATGTTCATTGTCTTTCTTCTCCTCCTTTGGAAACCCGTTTGCCCCGGCGCATCAGTTCCTCGTTGATGGCCTTGGCCGTATTCAAGACCGCCTGGCTGACCTGGGCCACATTGGCCGCCAGGCGGGGTTGCGGCCCCGAGACGTTCACGGCGCCGATCGGGCGCCCGCTGGCATCGCGCAGGACGGCGGCTGCACCTGCAGCCCCCTCCACGACACCCTTGAGATTCATGTAGACGCCTGCCGTCCGCGCCGTGGCCACCGCATCGGTCAGGGCCGCACGTTCCTCGCCGGTCAGGCCCGCCGCGAGGGCGTAATCCGAAAGCTCCGCATCGCTGCCCGCCGCCAAAAGCACGATGCCGCTGGCCACCTTATGCGCGGGCCGCGTCATCGAGATGTCGCGGTCATATCGGATCTCGCGGGCCGGCATGATCTTGTTCAGATAACGGATCTGGCCATCATCCATCACGGCAAGAAAGCCGCTTTCGCCCGTCTCCTCGACCGCAGCGGCGAGATAGGGGCCGACCAGTGCCAGAAGCGCCCCGCGCCCGGCGCCGCTGCCCGCCCCCTCGCCCGGCAGGCGGCGCAGAGCGTAATCGCCCGACGGCAGGCGCTCCAGATAGCCCCGCTCGGTCAGCGAACGCAGCATCAGCAGCGTGCTGGATTTGGGCATGCCGAGTGCGGTGGAGATCGTCGCAAGGCCGCTGGGGCCGGGCGTCTCTGCTAGCCATTCCAACAGATCCAGCAACCGTTCGACGCCCCTGCCGCTCATCCTGCTTGACACTCCGCCCCACGTTCATCATATTGAACGACGTTAATATACTGAACAATCCTGCGCGGGTCAACGCGTGGGGGCGGCAGTGCGCGTGCCGGGCGGCGCATGGGGGAATGTTGTGCAATTCCGGCGCCATGCGCCTGACACCGGGTATCCGCGTCAGAACGTCGTCGCGCCGTCAGACATTGCTCGCTCTGATCGGCGTTCGACATCACGACAGATGATTCGCTTGTGCGGCAGACCGTCGCCCGCGATCCGGACCGCGCC